>Ga0080013_1001803_pt1 | contig 27168 bp, 26 predicted proteins | sample ETNvirenome_6_85_FD_69236 | JGI IMG/M metagenome (GOLD analysis project Ga0080013, IMG submission 69236) | Marine viral communities from the Pacific Ocean - ETNP_6_85 (SPADES assembly) (version 2) | ecosystem: Environmental > Aquatic > Marine > Oceanic | place: Pacific Ocean | collected 2013-06-19 | reverse complement strand
GGTGGATGTGTTGTTTATTCTATAGAGGGTATTTCGGGTAGGAAATATAATTTTGATAACCATCAGGCAGCTTCACAAGCATTTGGAGCAATTAATGAGGTATCCAAAAGTTTAGGTAAAGACCCATATAGTCTTGGAACATTCTATAAGATTCCAACTTATTGGTCTATTAGACATTTATATTATAGAGATGGTAACAAACCATATCATAGTTTTGGTAATTCAGATACAAATAAAACCTTTCGTAATATACATCACAAAGTAAATGTTATATCTGTTCCACAAAAATTATATGGTGAACAAATAAAGCCTGGTAGTGTTAAGTTAACAGACGATAGTACTTCACAAACTTTTACTTTATATGACGATGGTCGTGGTAATTTATATGACAACACATATTCGGCTAGTTTCGCCGCGTTTGTTAGTAGTAGTTTTGATGATTCTAAATTAACTGCAAAAGGTAGTGGTAGTGCGGTTGGTAATGTTTTTTATGAACAAGGTTTAATTTGTATTACAGATACTGGTTCATATGGTCAAACGGGTCGTGGTGAAGGTACAGATGGTTGGGAATTGGATTATAAAGCTACTCATACTATATATGAACATGAAATATATTGTAATATAGGTAAAACAGAATTTAATAAAACGATGAATATTAGTGCAACAGCGGGTAGAAGTGGTAGTATAAATGTTTTTAATGGGTCGCCCGCAATTCATAGCGTCTTCGCACCTGGAGATAATCCATCTGGTGGAAGTGGTTCTGTAAAAACAAGTTATAAAGCTACAGAATTTGCTATAAACGCAACTACACATTCCGATTTTTCTCCATATGTAACTACTGTTGGTCTTTACAACGATAAAAATGAGTTATTAGCTATTAGTAAATTAGGTAGACCAGTAAAACGTGACACAGGGGAAGGTTTTACCGTAGTAGTTAGATTTGATGTCTAAAAAAATATTTTTTAATATTTATAGTTGTATAGTAATATAAGTTAATTTTAATAGGAGAAAACAGATGTTAAAGAAGATTATATTGGGTTTGTTGATGACCTCATCTTTGTTTGCGGAGAACGAACTTTGGAAATTCTTTAAGTATTCCACGGCTTATGCGAGCTTCAGTTTAAATGCACCAAGATATCAAGACGATAGATTTGCTATTGTTGGTGGTTTATCTACTGGAGATTTATTAGTTGAAAGAACTGAAGGTGAGTTAAAACCAGATTTTCAAAAGTCATTTGGATTGAGGAAAATTGGTCGTTTTAAGTATGAACCAAAACGAGGTGTTAAGAACGCAGGAAATGGTGGTACTTGGTACGAGGGTTCTGAAGAAAATTATAACGAAAGTGCTACATTTGGTCCAGTAAAGGGTTGGGAATATTTAATTAAATGGTCGGAAGGTCGTCAATGGGGCGATGATTATCTCAATCAAGAGTATTGGTTAAGATATACTGGCGATTGGTTTATGGCTAAAGTTGGTTGGACCGAATTAGGATTGGAAGATATTAATTATGGTCAAGGTGATTTAAGATTAAAATGGACGCCAGGTATTCTTAAAGATAAATTTCATATCAGCGTAGGTGCTAAACATAGACAACATCCTGTATATGGATTTGATGCTATGATATTAGATACAACATGGTACAGAGGTCAATGGTGGGATTTTGCTGAAGATGCTTTTGGTGTTGATGATAATCAATGGGCTGATGCTAATGCCGTTGATGAAGATGGTAATTGGATTCATAGTGAACTATTAGAATTTGTAAATGGTGAATGGGTGCCGATTGAAGGTTCTGGTCCATTTTGGAATGAAGGTGGAGAGTATTGGGGTCACGATTGGTTATGGAGAGATGCTGATGGACGCATCTTCGCATATACAGATAGAGAATATTTTATATATCACTTTCCAGGTATGTTAGAAGATTATATTTCAGATGTTAAAAGAGATATTGGATTCCAAAAAGAAACGTCATTAGTTTTAGGAATAGATGCTTATCACTATTCTGATAATTGGTGGATTCATGCTTGGGGTAATTATTTACCACTTCATTATGGACATGATACATATTCTTACCATAACGCTGCTGGGTATCAAGAACATTTAGAAGATGGTAAAGAAGCTCATGAATTTGAATTTATTGAACCTGGTATTGTAGCTTGGAATGATTATGATGTGGGTGCAATATTTGGTGTTAAACTCCAAGACAACTTAGGTGTGTTTGCTGAAGGTCGTTATCTTTACTATTGGGAAAGACCAGCTTACGATTTAAAATTTGGACTTAACTATCAATTTGTAGGATTTTAAAATGAAGAAATTACTTTTACTTTTATTATTGGTATTTGGATGTGAAGATACTAGAGTAGCTGAAGAAAATCCTGAGTCAATTCAAATGTGGGTTAATGGTGATATAATACCTGTGTATGATTACTATGAAAGTATTACTACTTACGGTGAATCATCGCATGCACATGAGGCACATGAAGGCGTTTGTAATCCATCATGTCCGGATCCAGATGATATTAAAAAAATATTTGTAATACATTTTCAAAAAGATGTAGGGCGTATATCACCTGAAAAAGAACATTATGCATTAATCTTTTATGATAATGATGCAAACGATAATAACGACTTGGTAGATTTAGGGGTTTATATAAACCCAGCATCAGAATCAACAAAGGGTATTACATTAGAAATTGTAGGAGCATCGGATTATACAACAAACGCACAAGGTATTATAAATGTAAACCATAATAATGTTGTTAGTGGGTATGCTGAAGGAACTTATTATAATCCATATAGAGATGAAATGCAAAACGGATTAATTGTTTTTGAGAATGTTACGATAGGAACAGATACAGCAAATACATTTTACTCGGAGTATTATTAATGAACGGAGATATCAAAATAGGAAAGCTTCTTTGCGATGAAGATATAATTACAAAGAGACAATTGAATCAGGCTTTACAAGCACAGATAAAGGGAGATAAACGTTCTCTCGGTGAGATACTTGTGGACAAAGGATATTGCACTCTTGATGATATAACAGACGTTGTATTAGAACATGGTAATGGTCATGAAGAACATCATGAAGAGATTGTTGAAAAAATAGAAGGCCCAAGAAAAAAAGAACCAATTGAATTAAGTGAAGATAAGGTGATGGATACCAAATTCACATTATCAGTACAGACTATGGTAGCTGCTGGTACTGGTCTAGCATCACTAATAGGAATGTGGTACGCTCTACAAGCAGAAATACAAGAAGCAAAAGAACTACCAAGTTTAGAAACGTTATATCAACAAGAATATCCATCAAGACCAGAGGGATATAACTGGCCTCGTTCTTTTGAACAATATAAAGATAATGTTGGTACTCTTCAAGACGATATGGATGAAGCTTACGGAAATATAGAAGATCTTAAAGAGATAATCAAAGATTTACAGAAAGACATAAAAGACCTTGAACGTAGAAAAAGGGACAAATAGGAGATAGTTATGAGATATTTAATTGGATTAATATTTTTCTTATCTACATTAGCTGCTCAAGTTACTGATAAGAATTTTAAAGAAAAAGCTGGGAGTGGTTTCGTAGTCGTAAAATTTACTTCCGAATGGCAAGAAAAAGATTTAGATGAAGGTTTATTTAAAGGTGTTAAAGGGCATGAAGACGCCATTATAATAGAAGCTAAATCATCTGATGTTAAAAAGATTTGTAAGAAATTAAGAATTAGAAATTACCCATCTATAGCTTTATTCTTTGATGGTAGTAAAAAAGAAGTTTGGAAAGCCGATATGGATGGAGAGATAGATATTGAAGTGGGTGATATTAATTCGGCAATAGATGGTGTGTTGGCGGAAGATGTGTTTTAATGTATGAATGTTGCGGTTATAGCTGGTCATTTGGCCTTTGGGTTAATAGCCTTTTCGTTTTTAGTCAAAGATATTCTTTGGTTAAGAATCGTATCAATAGTAGCTAGTTTATTTTCAGTATTTTATAATTGGGTAATACCCGTAGAACCTATGTGGATTCCAATAGGATGGAATTTTGTATTTGTAGCATTGAATTTATACCACATAGCAATTATCGTGTATGAAAAACGACCAGTTCATATGAGTCCTAAACATAAAGAGTTATATGAAACTATGTTTAAAGATTTAACTCCTGTAGAATTCCTAAAGATAACTAAAATAGCAGATTGGATACATTTCAAATCTGGAGAATTAATAACACAAAAAGGACATACAGTACCTACTTTAAATTTAATATATAATGGTACGGTTGATGTGGCAGTAGGGGGTAAGAAGGTAGCTGAATTAAAAGACGGACAATTTGTAGGGGAGATGTCATTTCTCACAGAGAAACCAGCAACGGCTACTTGTGTAGTGAGACATGATACAGAATGTTTAGTTTGGAAACAAGAACAATTTAAAGATTTATTAACAAGAAATCCAAGTTTATATTTTACGATTCAATCTTTATTGAGTACACAAGTTTCAAGTGCATTAGTAAGTAGTAATAATTAATGATACAATTTGTATTATTATGATACTATCAAAATGTTACATATAAAAAACATCTATTTATAAGTTCAACAATATATTAATTTAAAAAAACTTTCAAAAACCAATGACTTTGGTACAGTTCTTGTACTATATAGGTAAGTACTAACAATGGTATGAAATTTAAAAAGAGAATATAAAATGTTTATAAATCTAATTAAAAAACTAAAGAGTAATAAAGGAAATTCACTTGCTGAATTCGCCGTTGTTACTGCGATGATGGGTACATTAGCCACGACCGCCGCACCGAAATTCGGTGGAGTTGGTGATTCAGCGAAGTCAAAATCTACCATCGCCTCAATTGACAAAATCGCGTCAGCAGCTAATAACTACTACAACGCTAAAGTGTCTGAAGAAGGTCGTGGAAGATTTCCAGGACAAACTAAGTATGATGAAAAGGTTGGTGGATTTGATCTTCCAGCAAACACACTTACGGATGCAGCTGTAGAGATATATTTAGAAACTATTCTAAATGGACAGACAACTTATGAATCTGTATTGGATGATTATGTGTATGTCTTTTCACCAGCAGTAGATGATGAAGATGCACTCGCAGGTGATTGGATGAGTTTCGTAGGAACTACACACCAAGTGGATGTTGGATTTGATGAAGATGGTGCAAATGATTTTAAATCAAACTTTGGTAACCAGGGAATTTCTTCACCATTTCAGGATGGAGCATACATTTATCTTGTGATACCAGGATCGGGTAGTGGTACTTCCGCACAGGCACCTGCTTTGATTATAGCAGACGCTGAAAATCCTTCAGAACTTCATAAGGTATTAACACCGTAAGAAAGAAAGGAGATAAGTCATGTTTAAAAATCAAAAAGGATTTACATTAATTGAGTTAATAATGGTTACGATTATATTGGGCATTCTCGCAGCCGTGGCCATACCGAGGTACGCAAGTACATTGGATAAGGCAACTGAAAGGGCTGAAAAGTCGTTTGTTGATCAAGTATGGACAGGATGTGAAAATGTGGCAAGTGATAGATTGATTGAAAACGGAATTGAAGAGTGGCCGTATAATCCACTCACAACCATAAAACGAAATCGTGGTATAATACTAACTTTAGATTTAGGTGTACCTGATGAAGATAATGAATGGCAGTTTAGTTTGGATGCTGTGAGTGAACCTGCAATATTTCACCAACGACCAAATGATGACATTTATTATTACACTTATGATTCAACTAATTTTGAGCTCTCGGAAGTTCCTGCTTTATATACTCCTTCTCAGTAGTATATTATTTTCACAGGCAATTCAAGTAACTGATACAAGGATGTCCTCATTTCGAGGGCGTCCTTGTGATGATACTGAATGGAGAGATTCTAATGGGTCGCCTGCTTGGAAAAATTATGGTGGTTGGTTGAGTGAATGTGATTCATTATCAGATACATATTATGATTCTTTATGGGCTATAGACGATATTAAGAGAAAAAAGAAAAAGGTCGAAGATGAAAGAAAACGACAAGAAGAAATAGACAATATAGATTTAGATGTAGAATTAGATATGGATGCCATGTGGGATAATACGGTTTGGGAAGAAATTACAGATATAGCAGACGCAGAAGGATACGAGGTAGAGAACATAACAGCAGTTGCTGGTGTTCGTGGTGCTGAAGCAGAAGACGAGGCGTTAGCACATCTGTATTACAGAAAGAGTATGAGGGGATTACAGAAGGAAGATTTAGAAAGGGCATATGGAAAATTAATGAATAAGAGAAGTCTTATAATGAAGAATAATCCAAATAGTTTGGAATTAAAGAAAATTGAAACATACTTATTACAAATAAAACAAAGAATAAATTCATGAAAATAGAAAATGTTTTAGAAGTTATAGTTGGTACATTAATGGTTATTATAATCGCCGTACTATTAATGCCAAAAGAAAAAGTTAGTAATGAACCTGCCATTGTGGAAGAAACTTTTGATGAATATCCATTAATTGCCTGGCACGATACTGACAAAAAAGGTGATATTGTAAAAATTAAATATAGAGTTAGTGAAGAGAAAACATTTATAGAAGTTGTTGATGATAAAGGTGGGGTAGTTCATAGACAACCATTTCATAGGAGTCCTTGGGAAGATGGAACTCCGAGAGATTTTACCTATAGTTGGACATTATATTATACACAGGACTACGGGGATGAAATACTGCCTGGAGAATACGAAATACGAGTTTGTCACATATATTCGAGAAATGTTGATTTAAGTACTTGGATAACAATTTAAAGCAAAAAAAAGGGGAACGAAGTTCCCCTTTTTTATTATCCGATAATAGCTATTTACGAAATAAACCCACCAACACCAATAAAGCGACGAGGCCAGCGAAACCGGATTCGCCGAATTTATCTATGATTGATGTTAGGTTACCTATAACATTAACGCCAAAGACACCACTTCCAAACAATACTTCGCCAACGGCTCCTATTGCTATAAAAGAGGTCATTAGATGAACTAAATCGTCTAACCAACCTTTGACTAATGCGATGATTTCCTTCATTGTTTTCTCCCGTTATTTACTTATCTTTTAACAAAAAAGGGATTTACCCTTCTTCCGTATAATAAATATGGTATATATTATATTTTATTTTTTGATATATATGTGCGCTATTAAAATCTTCTATTTTTGGTATATTTTATATTTATAGATGAGTTATAATATCTTATTTTAATATTAGAAGGAAATCAAAATGAGTCAAGATTATGAATTATTTGAGGGTAAATCGCTATCTTCATTATTTAAAGACATATATGATAATTCCGTTCATAATAAAAAACAACTTGAAGTATTAGTAAAAGAAGTTGCTGGATTTATTAAGGATGGGGACATGGCTGTTCAGTTAATTCCTATGATAAAGGAGTATTTGGATATAAATGTAAAGAATGATGAACAACTTGTTAAGTTGGCAACCGTTGTACAACGATTAATAGCTGCTGAAGCAAGGGGCGGTTCAGATTCAGAATTTGGATTATCGGATAGTGAAAAAGAACAATTATTAACAAGTATAGATGAAGTAGTTGTAGATATTCAAAAGAAATCAGATGAAATAAATAAAGATATTAGCGAAGTTAAGGAAAATTAAAATGGCATGGTGGTCTAGTCCTACTAAAAATATTTTTAGTAAGTTTAAAGGTGGAATTACAAAAGTTCCATTTGTATATAGTTTAATTAAACAGGCTACTACATCTAAACAGGAATTTTATGAATTAGAAGTAGCTGAAGTAGAAAGGGTTATTTTAGACTCACAAGATTTTATAGATAATAATCTTGTATTGGCTGACAATAAAACTCCAGATTTTAGTTATTTGGGAGCAATTAAAGCTAGAATGGTTTATAGTCAACAGGGAACTGCTAAAGTTGAAGAATTGGAATGGATTTTTCCATTAGATTCAAATATAAAACAATATCCATTGGTACATGAGTATGTTATTGTTGCAAATTATTTGGGAAAATCTTATTATACTCAAAAATTAAATATACGTAATTCTGTAAATCAAAGTGTTGTACCTGGATTAAGTGAAGTTCGCAGTATGTTGCGTAAAATAGATGATCCTAATGAATTTGAAGATAAAATTTTTATAGAAAAACTAGGTAAGGCTTACCATGATTATGCTCAACGAATTAGACAACTTACTCCAGAAGAAGGAGATTTATCCATACAGGGGAGATTTGGTAATACAATTAGACTTAGTAGTAATATAGTTAAAGGTAACACTGAAGAAAGTAGAAAAAAATATAAACATTCTCCTAATATTAAAATAAGAGCTGGACAAATGACAGACTTACAAATGTTTGGTGAAAGAGCTCTTGGAGTAATGAAACCACTTGTGAAACATCATAATTTACCATGTAAGGAGAATATAAATTTTGATGGATCTTCTATGTGGATGACTACAAATGAGGATGTAAATTTAACTCCAGCTGCATTGTGGGATAGTGATATATGGTATGGGAAATCACTTTCAATACTTGGATTACCAGTACCAACATGGAAAGGTAAACAAATAATACTTAATTCTGGTGGAATAACTTTTAATTCTAAATATGATAAGATATATGGATTTAGTGGTGGTGGTATGTATTTTAATACACCTAGAAAATTTGTAGTAGATGCAGAACAAAGAATACTTTTAAATAGTAATAGAATAGAATTAGGACTTTCAGCACCAGGAGCTAAAGCTTCAGGTACAATTGCTTATGAACAAGCATTACTTGGAAAAGCAACTGTAATGACATTGACGGAAGTTTTAAAAGCTTTATGGAAACATATGAACATGACGGTTGAAGCTCCTCAAGTGAAAGAAGGAGAACCAGATCCATTGGTAGGGTCAGCAAAAAATGTAAAAAAAGCTATAGAGAAAACAATTGAAGATTTACAAGGGGGATTTCCAGCTGCAAAGAGAACTACTTTACAAGGATATCCATTAGATTCAAAATGTTTAAGTGATGTAGTATTTATGTCTCCGAAGTCAGTATCTCCAGATAAGAAAAAAGCTATGGATCCAGAAGTTCCAGTAGTAAATGAAGGATCAAACTTAGACGATTTATGGGATAATACAGACTGGGATAATATAGTAGAAATTCATACTAAGGGATATGAAATACCAGATACGACTCAAGGATAATTCTAATGCCAATAAATAAAGAACGACAAGACGAACTTCAAGAATTACAAGAAAAACGCAGATTAGAAGATGGTGATTTAACTTCTAGATCTGAACAACCAATGACCACAGGCCCATCTGATGAAATGGGAGTATGTTCTTTACCTTCTGGTGAAACTCTTATGTTAACTGAACGAGAGTGTATTTTAATGGGAGGATCGTGGGTATTAGGTGTTATTGAAGAAGTAGCAGAAATACCACTTGAAGATATTCCTGCGGCCGTACAGGATACTATAAATCCAATACAGTCACTTGTTGATCAACTTAATGTTGGAATGGAAGAAGAGCGAGCAAAAATATTTAAGATGCAAGACGAGGGTAATATTGAAGAATATGATCCACAAGGTTTTCTTGATTGGTTACTTTCATTTAATTTGCCAGAGTATATTCAATCAAAAATTGCAGAACTTATGGCAATGTTAGAACCGATTAGAGAAAAAATTAGAGAAATAGAAGAGAAGTTGGATGAAGCTGAAAATTTAAAAGTTGATTTGCCGGGGTGGGTAAAGGAAAAATTAATTTGGTTACTTGAATTGATAGGAAAAATTTTATTAGCAATATCAATTTTGAAATTATTAATAGCTGTATTTAGAACGATTATGCATCTTTTAAAATGGTTGGGTTATATACAACAGGGTATTATGATACCACAACCATTTGCACCTACTATTGGTATATCTACAATAGCAAAAATGGGGGTGGATTATGTTAAGGAAAAATTAGATCCGTTACCAGATATTCTAAAAGCTGCAGCTGAAAATGTTAAAGAAGAGTGTGAAGAATTAGATGATAAAATTAAAGATTATTTAAAACCTAAATATGATAAAATAATGGAAGAGTTAAAAGCTCCACCACCTATTTTATATGGAACAAAGATACAAATGAAGTTACCATTTGATTCTGATTTAAATTATAATTGGGAACGTGTTGAAAATATTGGATATGAACCACCATGTGGAGTAATTTCGATGACTACAGGAAGTCTTTTTGATGTACTTGTCAAAAGAAGTTCACCAGGTCAAATAGGACCAGATTTTGCTCCAGAAGGTACTAAGGGTGAAACATTAAAACGTAAACCAGCTTATTTTGGAGAAGGAACTATACCAATACCATCTGGTGGATCACTTTATCTTTTTACAGATGATGTTGTTGAAATAGCTGGAAAGGCTTCGGTCAATGTATTGTTTTTTGATGGAGATTCATCCGAAGAACTTGCAGTTCCAGGAACTTTTATGTATACTGGATTTAAAAATTTAGAAGATAATGAAAAAGATACATATGTAAATGAAAAAAGATTTGGAACTTCATTGGAAAAGATTCCAGGTAGTTTAACTGAAGCCGTAAACACGGTTGCTGATACTGTAGGAGGTACATAATGGCAATAAATGAAGTTACTGTAAGAAGATTGTCAAGTGATATTAAAAAAGCTTTTGATTCTCAAATACCAAAAAAAATAAAGGGTAAAATGCGTGTAGATATGTCTAAAAAGAATAAAAAAATATCTAGACTTATATCTGAAGCTATTGGTAAATTTGTATTAGAAGCAGAAGTTAAAGGTGTGGCAGAAGGATTGGTTAGTATAGAAAGTGTAGAACTTGGATCTTCACCAAAAATTAAATGGTCTGGTCCAGTTGTTGTTAAAAGTGTTGGAACTTCGTGGAGTGCTGCAGGAGCTGGGAGAGTAGTTACTACTGGAAGAGGTATTGCTACAGGACATGAGGTTGTTCCAAAATTTAAAAATGTAAGAAAACCACATTCTTTTTCTGTAAAGGGGAAGGTAGTTTGGCAAGGTAAAAAACCAAGTTGGTTAGTTGATAGAGGTTTAAATTTTTTTAATAGATAAAGAGGTAATAAAATGAAAAGAAGTGAATTGACAAAAATAATAGAATCGCTGGTTAGTAAAGAAGTGAAAAAACAATTAAATGAGATATTTATTAAAGAAGAAAACTCATCTTCACTTACCGAGTTAGTTTCGGAACCAGTTGTGACTAAATCAAAAAAGAAAACTAAAGTAGAGTATAAAAACTATACAGAAAATAAAGTTCTAAATAAGGTATTAAATGAAACTGTTGGTGGGCTTCCACAAGGAAATGGCCAAGAATCATATCCAACTATGGGTGGTGGAACATATGATACTTCTAGAGTAGATGAGTTGGCGGTACATGGAAAATCAGATCAAGATAAGCGAGATATAGGAGCAGTAGAATCTATAAAGTCACGAGGTAAAAATGTCAATGATGTTCCTGATTATGTAACAGACGCGTTAACAAAAGATTATAGTTCTTTAATGAAAAAATTTGACAAATAAAAGTGAGGAAGATAAATGGCTGGTATTAGAGAAAAAAACTTAGATCCAAATACTTGGATAGGGCTTAGTTTTCCGTTAGGTAGACATAATGGTGGATTTTTCAAACAAACTCAAACAGTACTTGAACAAACTAGACACAATATTAAAAATTTGTTATTAACTGTTCCAGGAGAAAGAGTTGGACAACCAACTTTTGGATCAGCATTACACCAATCAGTATTTGAACCTATGGCAGACGAGGGACAATGGGAAGAAGAAATATCAACTTCTATTAATGGGGCTATAAGTATTTGGATGCCACACGTTACAATATCAAAATTAGATATTAGTTTTGTAGATAATATAGTTAATATTGAACTTGAATTTAGTCTTGCGGTAAATCCAGGCGATTATAGTAATTTAACTTTGAATTTTGATTCTTCAAGGGGGGAATTAGTATATGGAAATGAAGTTGAATAGTAAATAAAAGGGGAATTGGAAATGGCGTATAACCAGAGTGCAGATGTAGTAAAGGAAGTAAAATATTTAAATAAGGATTTTGCATCACTTAGAAATCAATTAATTGAATTTACAAAAATTTATTATCCTAACACATATAATGATTTTAATGAAGCATCACCAGGTATGATGTTTATTGAAATGGCATCATATGTTGGAGATGTTTTATCTTATTACATAGATGAACAATTTAAAGAATCTTTATTAGCGTATGCAGAGGAAAGAAAAACTGTATTTGAAATGGCACAAGGTTATGGATACAGACCTAGACTTAGCAGTCCATCTGTCGGTAAATTAGATGTGTTTCAAACTGTACCATCAAGTGGAAGTGGAGAATCGGTCGCTCCTGATATGAGATATGCGTTAAATCTTTTAGAAGGACTTGTTGTTAAATCAACCACTGGTACTGAATATAGAAGTGTTGATAACTGTAATTTTAAAAGTTCAGGTTCATTTGATCAAACAGATGTAACTATTTTTGAAGTAGATAACGGAGGAACTCCAAGTAAATATTTACTTAAAAAATCAATACAAGTAAAAAGTGGAGAAACATCAACAGAAACTTTTGATTTTGGTTCTGCAGTTAAATATAATAAGGTAACTTTATCTAATCCTAATGTTATAGAGATTTTAAGTGTTACAGATAGTGATGGAAATATTTGGAAAGAAGTTCCATTTTTAGCACAAGATACAGTTTTTGAAGAAGTAGAAAATACATCAACTAATGATCCAGAACTATTTCAATTTAATGAGACAGCTCCGTATTTATTAAAATTATTAAAGACTCCATATAGATTTACAACTTTCATTCGTCCAGATGGTAGGAGTGAAGTGAGATTTGGGGCTGGAGTTTCAGATAATCCAGATGAAGAAATAATCCCAAGTCCTGGAAATGTAAACGCTGATATTTTAACAGGTGGTGCTACTAGGTTAGATAGTTCTTTTGATCCTACAAATTTTTTAAATACAAAAACATATGGATTAGCTCCTTCTAATACAACATTAACAGTTCAATATTCATATGGTGGTAGTATTAATGATAATGCAGCTGCAGGAAGTATAATTAATTTTGGCAATGTTGTTTATGGAGAAGTTCCTCAGTCACTAAATGCGAGTTTAGTTCAGGAGAGTAAAAACTCTGTAGCAGTAATTAATCCAGAACCAACAAGTGGTGGTGGTGGAGAAGAGACAATTCAAGAAGTTAAGAATAATGCACTTAAACATTTTCAAAGTCAAAATAGATGTGTTACAAAAGAAGATTATATAATTCGTGTTTATTCTTTGCCTCCAAAATATGGTAATGTTGCTAAAGTATATATTGTTCAAGATACTCAACTTGAAGGTGGAATGCAGACACAAGTTAGTCCTGGAGTTTTTTCAATAGATCCAAGTCTTATTAATGAGGATGATATTCCATCTGGCCCTTCAACTCCACCAATAGAAACAGCAAATCCATTAGCATTAAATATGTATGTTTTAGGGTACACACCATCCAAACAGATAGTTACTGTAAATCAGGCAGTAAAGGAAAATGTTAAAACATATCTTGGACAATATAGATTGATTACTGATGCTGTTAATATTAAAGATGCTTGGGTTATTAATATTGGGGTTAAATTTACAATTATTACGAAGTCTGGATATAATAAACAAGAAGTAATTTTAAGATGTATTAATAAAGTAAAACAATTTTTCGCCATTGATAGGTGGCAAATTAATCAGCCTATTGTTCTTGTAGATTTAGCACAACAAATTTCTTTTGCTGAAGGAGTGGCCGCGGTTGTTCCTCCAGAAGCTAATAATCCAAACAGTTTGCCAGTAGTTGTATATAATAAATATAAACAAGTTGATGGGTATTCAGGAAATATTTTTAATATACAATCATCTACAAAAAACGGAGTAATTTATCCCTCTGTTGATCCAGCTATATTTGAACTTAAATTTCCAAATCAAGATATTGAAGGCAGGGTTAAAGGAGATAGTACAGGAGGAGAGAGCTAATGTATTATTTTGAATATGCAACCAAAGATACAACATTATACGAATCAAGTGCAAGTATGAATAGTGGATTAGATGAAATTCTTGAAATACAAAAAATAGGTAGTAGTTTAGAAGAAATAATTACAGTTTCTAGAGCACTAATTAAATTTGATTTAACAGATATTTCTTCTTCGATATCTAATGGAATTATATCTAATCCAAAATATTATCTTAATTTATACGATGCGGGATCAGAAGAATTAAATACAGTACAAACTTTATATGGATATCCAGTAAGTCAATCTTGGGATATGGGATCGGGAAGGTTTGATTCCAATCCAATAGTTAAGGAAGGAGCAAGTTGGACATACAGAGATAATGATGATACTTCAACTTATTGGACATCAGCAATATCTGCTTCTGGTGGAACTTGGTATAGTGGTTCTGATGGACAATATAGTTTAGAGGCTTCTCAATCATTTACGCACGAAGCAGCAGATGTTAGAATGGATGTAACTGGTATTGTAAATAATTGGATTTATAGTGGTTCTAATTATCCAAACGAAGGATTCATGTTAAAGAGAAGTGGTAGTATTGGTAATACTAATGTTTCAGCTTCAGAAGGAAATACTGTCCATTATGGAAATTTTAAATTCTTTTCAAGAGAAACACATACTGTTTTTCAACCAAAATTAGAAGTTGAATGGGATGATTCTACTTGGACAACGGGGTCTTTATCTGCACTTTCTAATACTGATGTTGAAGATATGATTCTTTATATGAAAGGGGTTAGACCAGAGTATCAAGAAACTTCAAAGACAAAGTTTAGGGTAGTTGGTAGAGAAAGATATCCAGTTAAAACATTTTCCACCACATCAGATTATTTAACAGTAAAGACTTTACCAAGTGGTAGTACATATTATTCTATTAGAGATGCACATACGGAAGATGTTATTATTCCATTTGGTAATGGTTCAAAGGTAAGTTGTGATTCAACAGGAAATTATTTCAATTTGTGGATGAACGGATTACAGTCCGAAAGATTTTATCGGGTACTTTTTAAAGTAGTTAGTGGTAGTGGAACTGCTGGTGAAACCGTTCAATATTTTGATGAAAATTGGACATTTAAAGTTTCAAGATAAATTATGCCGTATACTTTAAAAGAATTAAAAGATAATGAAGCTTGGACAAGCATGAATGATGCAGATGCAAGGGAATATGAACTTTTATTACAAGAAGCTATAACTAATTTAAATATTTCTGGATCTGGTGATCCAAATGTAGCTCCAACTTTAAGAGATGAAAATGGAGTTGTACTTTCATTTGAGGATCGTAATACAGGAGATGCTCTTGATCATCCAAATCAATACATTACAATTAATAAAATGTCTGAAGAACACACTAAGGATGACAAATTTGATAAGGTTATAGATAATATATTTAAGAATGTAGTTGTGGTAGATCCAGAAACAGGAGAAGTTTTAAGTGGAGTTTTAACACGACAAGAACATATAGCAGCTATAGATCAATCTGTTTCAGAAGCAGTTTCTGAATCACAAAGGGAAGCAGATTTAACTTTAAATCAATCTTTATTGGAAGCGAAACAGGAAAGAGACCAAGCAGTTGCTGTATCGATACAAAATACTAAGATAGAAACTGAAGCTGATATTAGGACAGAGTATGAATCTATTGTTGCTGAATTAGAAGCTACTATAGACGAAGAATTCGCTTTAACAATACTTTCACAACCAATGGATTGTTGGGCAGAATGGTTAGAATCTTATGATGTTGTAGTTGATTCTGAAAGTCCAGAATTTTATCCAAATTCAGCTGAAGGTGGACATATAATATGTGAAATTAGGGTTAGTGGACAAACACCAAGTTATCAATGGTATCATAATGAAATTGAAATCGAAGGAGCTAATAAACCTAAATTTGAAAATGAACACGCTAATGCAGATTCTATTGGAACTTATGTTTGTAAAGTTTGGAATTCTGGAGCTGAAGTTTGGTCAGAACCAATAGAATGGACATCAAAGGATTAATAAATGGCAACATTACCGACTATCTCACTTAGGGCTCCAGTTGGAGGAGAAACATATAATGTAGGACAACGAATAGTACCAAAATGGTCAACTAACAGACTTCCTACTGGAGTTGATAGTTCAACAACTGCATATGTTGAACTTTCTATTTGGAGACAAGATTTACAAGAATGGATTGTACGAAATAAAGGTACTCATAATGATGGTGCATTGAGTGGTGGAGTATTATTGCCAAGTGATTATCCAGAAAGAAGTGATTATAAACTTAGAGCTAGAGTTATAAGAATAGGAAGTGCTGGTCCAGTTTTACCAGACCGTGGTGTACAGATTGAAGATATATCTGAAGTTTTTTCTATAAATGGAGGTCCTATAGTTGAGGATATTATAGAAGATCCTCCAGCTCCACAAAAAGCAGGTTCAGTTCCAACAGGAGTTAATGGTAATAATGAGGTATTGATATCAATACTTTCAGCTCCTTCAGGACAAACTCTTGCAACTCAACATCAATTACAAGATGAACCTGTTACCTTTTCAGTAAATGCTGCAGAACCATTAATTACTGGAGTAATACAAACTCCACTTGAACCTTCAATACAGTTTCAAATAAAGGGTGTTTCTGATGATGATTGGATGGGTCCAGGGGGGCCTTCGGAGCCAAATCGTTGGTTTGGTGATGGGGGAATTGGACAGGCTGGTAATCCAGAAGCTGGAATTGAAGGATTGAGGATGCGGTTAAGGAAATGTCCTGGTGCAACCATTGAATATAGAGTTTATAGTATAGACCTTGGGTGGCAGGATTGGGTTAAAGATGGAGAACCTGCAGGATACATAGGATTAAATAGATACATATCTGCATTTCAAGCTAGAACTGAAGGTGCTCCACAAGATTTTGAAATTTCATATCGAGGTATGTTTAATAGATTATATGGTGGAGATACTTGGTCTGAATGGGTAATAAGTCCTACGATAATTGGGTTGCCAGATTCGACTCGATTTGGGGAACAGTTAGATTCGGAAGGAAATATAACAACAGCTGGACAACCAGCGAGATTGGAAGCAATATCATTTGATTTGGTAAGACTTACCGAGGCATTAGCAACTGAAGAAGAAGATGAATAAAATGAAAAAAAATATTAAAATAGAATGGGGTGGTAGTAAAAATACTACAATTCTTAAAATGTTAAGAGAAGCTGTGGGTGGCCAGAGTTCTGGTGGTTCTGGTGGCGGTAGCCGTGGTAATCCTAAAAGTAGCGTAAGTAATGTAAAGAAGGAAGTAGGTATACCAGAAAAAATTGTTAAGCGTCCTAAAGTCATTGATAAAATTCATAAGATAATAAAAGAAGGTGAACCTGTAGTTGAAGTGATTTCTCCCCGCTTAGGTGCAGTTATAGAAGAAGAACTAATTGATCCAGGAGTTGAACTGTCTTATGATGATACTACAATTTATAAGGTTGGAGTCCCCATAGATTTTACTGCAGCAACAATAGATCCAGAATGGGCAGCTACACTTTGGGGGACAGCAGCAGAAACACCAGTAATAAGGGATACATTAACAGTAGAATCTCCAGGAGAAATATCTGATGTAATACCAAATCCTATAATTTTTGATAGTAAATCGTTAACTTCAGCTAATTTAACAAAAGAAGTTACCAGTGATCCTGTAATGATTACTGGGATAAATAGACCAATTAAAATTTCAATTTCATCAACTGGAACTGCTCATAATAGTGATGCTGGTAGCCATTATATTAAACCTGGAGCTAAATATAATATAAATGGAGGTAGGTGGCAATCAGGTGAGGATGAAGTTAGTAACGGAGATATGATAAGTTTAAAATGTTTTGCTCCAGAACCAGTTAGATCAGAAGGTTATTGGAGTAGGAGACAAAGGCGTTGGTGGAGAGGACGAGATAGAAAATCAAAAACAGTAGGAGGGGGAGAACAAGTAGTAACTGTAAATATAGGAGCTTTAGAATCGAAGTGGGTAGTTACTTCTTCATAAAGAGATAAGATATGATACAAGGATTAAATAAAGAAGATCAAAAATTATTAAGATTAGGAACTTATCATGAGGTTGGGGATTCTGGTTACCAATGGCCTACATTTGGGGAAGAAACTGATTTTGTCGAAATGTGGGTTTATGATGTTGATGGAACTTATATTGAAAAGAAAATTGTTGAGTATGAAGATTTACAACTTGATTCGAGTGGGTTAAGATTAAATCCTGGAGCAGATTTAAGAAAACTTGGTTATAATAAAGGAAGATATAATGTTAAATATAATTTTTTTAGACGACTTGCTGGTTCAGATGAAGTAGTTTTAATGAAAATTAATCCTGATGAATATGGGGAAATTTATAATGAATCTTATTGGGTTGATGAAGATGGAAAAATTTATGCTGGAAGTGAAGAAGATAAAGAAAATGGTGAAATTGGAGAGGAGTTAGTTATTAAAGATTATGGGTATTGGATTCATAAGATATCTCCAGATAGAAAAGAAATTAGATTAGCTCCATATGATATTATTTCTGATAAATATAAAAAAGATTTTTCATTACTTCCTGAAACACATTTAAGTCATACTCCAGTTAAAGAAGATGAGTATGGTAAGATTCAATTTATTACATCAGATGAAGATGAAACTACATTAAGAGTTAGTAAAAAACCAGAAGTTGATCCTGGATTCACTAAACAAATGGTTGGTGGGACAGTTATTATTAATAATGCATTTGTAGTTCATGAAGAAAGGAATGTTATTCCAATACTTGTAGAAGATGAATCAAGTTTACCAACTGAAGTAACAGAAGGTATACCTCCAGTTCATACTGTGGAAGAAACTCGTGGGTGGGTAACAACAAGTGGTGTTCAACCATGGGCTCCACCAAAACCAGCACCACCACCAGAATATTCTACTGGATTTAAAGTTATTAGTCCAATAAGTGGAAAATCATTTGGTAAGGGGGATGTTGTTATGCCTGTTTGGAGGTCTAATTTTATTCCTAAAGGGGATGATGAAAATGAATCAGGATTTATTAAAATATCTTTGTGGGATGGTAAATTAAATAAATGGAAAGTTATTGAAGATGAATATCCAAATACAGGTAGATATCATAGAGGAATAAGAATTTCAGATAGAACTAATTTTCCAAATAGAAATGATTATAGAATACGATTGGAACTTTTAAGAGTTGGAGCAATTCCAATTACTAAAAATGTTTATACAGATAGTGCACCGTTTAGTGTTGATATTACATACCCACCAAATATTACTAACCAACCAACTTCAAGTTCTACACGAGTAAGACCAGGAAGAAGTTTTTCTATACATGGACTTAGAGTTACAGGAGTTGGATTATCTTATGCGTGGTATAGGGGAGGATCTAAATTACCTAATGGTGGAAGATATGGTTCAAATACTCCAACTTTAAGAATTAATAATTCTAGATATAGTGATGAAGGAAATTATTCATGTAAAATAACCAATGCGGGTGGAACTGTAACAACAAAAACTGTTTATATTGATATAAATAGCCCGTGGAACCCATTTGATTAAAATTATGAAGAAAAAACAAAATAAAAAATCAGTAAATTGGGGTGGATTTAATTCTACTAAAATACCATTAATGAGTTGGTGGAGTAATTTTTTAAATAATAGTCAACTTAATTTTGGAAGTGGAGGTTCGTATAATGCGGATGAAGATGAACCTACAAATCCACCTGAGGGTTGGATACCAAGTTTAAATCCTGATATTTTTATAGGAAATTTAAGTCCAGAGAAAGCTTGGGTTTGGACAGGATCTGATTATGAGTGGGCACACAGAGACACTGAATATGGAAAACAATTTGTAGGCATTCCATCTCCAGCTTTTATTACAAAATATATTTGGGATTTCGGAGATGGTAATACTATTGAAAGTACTCCAGAAGAACCAAATGTAGATCATGCTTTTGATGAACCTGGAGCTTATTCAGTTAGTTGTGTTACTGTATACAATGATGGTACGAGAAAAGCTGGTGCTATAAATGTAATTGTTGAGCCATTAATTGATTCAGTTTCGTGGGATTTTGGAGATGGTACTGTAGTTGATGAATATGCTACAAACCATGTTTATAATGAAGCAGGTACTTATACTGTAACAGTTTCTATTAATTATTCAAATGGAAGTGCACTTGTTAGAGCACGAGAAGTTGTTGTATATCCAAATGATCCACCTACAATAACTTTGTCGGTTGATAATAGGAGAACTGATAAGGAAACTCCCATTGAATTTACAGTAGAAGCATCGGATACTGATGGAGTTGTTAAACTTTTAGAATGGGAATTTGGAGATGGAAAAACTGAAGAACAGGATGTGTGGGAAGGAAGTGATGAAATTCAAGTTTTTAGTTCAAGTGGAACATATACAATGCCACACCTTTATGATACCGAGGGAAATTATACTGTTACTTGTACTGCAATTGATAATAATGGGTTAGAAACAGAAGCAGAACTTACTATTACAGTTGATGATGTAGAATATATTCCATCTTACGCTCCATTTATTTCAACTGTGAGTGATGTTATAGATAAAACTAAAGTTAGAGTGGAAGATACATGGAAAGACCAATCTCTTTTACGAGGACATATTGCAGGAGATTTGGGGTCTAATAGGCATCCTGGTGATTGGGGAGAAGGGGGACCTTGGGAATATCCGTTTGATAAATGGCAGTTAGATTATAGAATAAAAGATAAAAAAGATTTAGATACATATATACATTTTGATAACGATAAAACTTCTCTTGTTGTAAATGTAGAACAAGATAATAGTGAATTTAAGGAATGGCCGTATTCGGTAGTTTATAAGTTATATGAACCTTTACCAGCTGGAATTACTGAAAAAACTTCTGCTTATGTTGTACAAGAAAAGATTCCACAACACGAAGATAAAGTTTTATTAATAGATTATGTAGATGAGGATATTGGTGCTTTAATATTACGAGATCCAAATACAACTGAACTTGAAAGTCCAATTTCTGATTTAGAAACTCAGTATCAAACTTGGGATGAAATATTAACAGATGATCAAACTGTATCAGATGATTTAGAAAATTTAATTTTTAGTGCAAGTAATCCAGTAGGAAGTTCATATCTTAATGTTGATTATAGTAAGTATGAGAATTTCATTAATTTTAGTTCTGCTAAAAAACGAATTGAAAATTTTAAATCTAAATTAGAAAATATTGAATTATATACTAGCCAGAGTAATTATTATTCTTCATCCGTTAGTGGTTCTTCTGATATTGTTGCTAGCTGGGACCTTAAAAAACGACAAACAATAAATAGTTTTATGGGGTATGAAAAATATTTGTATTTTGAAAGTTCGTCTTATGTTAGTAGTTCAGTTGGTGAATATTTTGATAATTCTTGGCCAAAAACAAATTCAAGTAAACCATATAGTTTGTATCCAGTAACTTCATCACAAGTTACAGAGTGGTATGACAATCAAATTGAAAGTGCTTCTTTCTATGATATGAAAAATTTAAATATGTTGTCAAATCAACTTCCAATGCATGTTGCTGGTGATGATGGTAATGCTTTATTTTTAAATTTTTTGGATATGTTTGGAGAATATTTTGATAATATTTGGAGCTACATAAAACATATGCCAGATATTCATAATAGAGATGATGATATGTCAATTGGAATATCTAAAGATTTAATTTTTGATGTGGCTAAATCATTAGGACTTCATATGGAAGATGGTAAAAGTCTTATTTCCTTATCTCAATATTCTCTTGGTAAAATTGTAAGTGGTTCTGGGGATGTAACCACGCATGGATTATCAGATAGGGATATTGCTAAGGATATACAAAATAGATTAATTAATAATTTACCTTTTATTTTAAAAACTAAAGGAACAATTAGATCTCTGAAAGCAGTTCTTAATTGTTTTGGGATATCAACTTCTATATTAAGAATAAAAGAATTTGGAGGAGCAGATCCACCTGATGCACCACCATCTTATTTACAACTAAGAAATTTTACGAAAGCACTTGATCTTAAGGGTGGTCAATATATTGAAACTACTTGGGTGGATGATACTAGTAGTAATAGAAAACCAGATACAGTTGAATTTAGATTTAAAACTGCAACTGGGTCTAATCAAACTCTTGTACAGGCGGGAACAGATTGGGCAATTAGATTGACTGATAATGGTTCAACAGATAATTACGGATATGTATCGTTTTTATTAAATGGAGTTAGTGGATATAAAGAATTAAGTTCTTCGTTATTACCAGTTTATAATGATAAATATTTTTCTGTTATGATGAGAAGAATGACAGGTAGTGATTCTACTGGAATAGATAATGAATATCAATTATTTGCAAAACAATATGATGAATCTATGGAAAAAATTATGTTTAGTTCGGTTGTTACTATGTCTATAGATGGTACAACAGAAAGTTCTTATAATAGTGCTTATGTGGGGGATGAGACATCATATATAGGTGGAAAACCAAGTGACGATTTTGGCTCCCAGTTTACAGGGAATATGATGGAATTTAGATATTGGAATTCAACTTTAAATACATCTTCATTTGATAATCATGTTGAGGCTCCACAATCATATGATGGCAATCACATATCTGCTTCATATACAGATTTGGTTTTAAGATATTCATTTAACGATAATAAAAATCTTGACCTTGATGGTGATATTGGTGATACAAGTGCTGACCAATCTTATATTCAATCTGGAAGTGCTATTGGGTATACAGAGGGCAATAGACCACACTTTGCTGCTGTAGCGGATAAATTAAAAGTAATAATGCCAAATATAGGAGCTAATCGTCCAACTTCTAATAAGATTAGAATTGAAAATAATTATATTGAATTAGGATCAGATGGGTATATACATTTAAGTGCTACAGAACGTAAAGAAAAAAGTAATCTTGATTTTGCTCCTTTAGATTCAAATAAGATTGGAATATATTTTTCTCCAACAGATGTAATTAATGAAGATATTATAATGGCTCTTGGTGGAGCCGATTTTTATAATTTTGTTGGAGATCCACGAGATAAGTGGGAATTATCATATAAAAGGTTAAGATTAGTTAGAGATTCTTATTGGCAAAAATATACTTCTCCAAATAATTTTTGGGATTATATGAGACTTATTAAAAATTACGATTTTTCAATATTTGACCAGTTAAAAAAATTAGTTCCAGCTAGAGCAAATGTACTTACTGGAGTAGTTGTTGAACCTAATATACTTGAACGTCCAAAAGTTATTATTGGAAATCCACCGTACTTTGAAAATTTATCTTATGAATCAACTATAGTTATAGATGATGGCATAGTAGTAACTGGTGAAATGCCAAAACATTCAGCTTCCATAGAAATAAATGAGGATATATCACTTATTGGATATCATAATCAGTATACTGCTCCACTTAATTTTACTGCAAGTACATATACTTTTACAGGAAATGAAAATACATATACATCACTTATTGAAATAGAAGATTTTATTATTCCTGGAGGATATCAACAGTATTCTGACGGGAACGTTGATACATCAGATTATTTACAACAACCAACTCTTGTTAAATTTGGAGAAATAAATGGAGATTGGGTAGAATATCAATCTGGATCAGTTGTACTTGGTGGTCCAAAATATGTTTTTGTTGAAGCAGTACAACCATTTATTTCTGCTTCAAGATTGTCAGATTTTAATTATGAGATGGAATTATATTTTAGTTCAAGTTTTAGTCAGTCTATGAATTGGCCCTATAGTTCTTCATATTTTAGAAGTTCATATGACACAAGGGTAGAAGAAAATATTTCATATAATAGATTATATTATGAGGGATGTAAAAATACTGATGAAACAACTCTTTTTGGTGAGAAGGTAGTTGAATTGACGTTGACATCACCAACGGTATTAGTATCACAAGATCCAAGTGATTCTAAATTGAGAGTAGAATAAGGTGGAAAAATTCAAAACTTTTATATTTATATGTGAGTAGTTATATTTCAAGTTTTTGAATAATTTCCAGAGGATTATTTAAATTTAAAAAAACAGGAGAAAAAAATGGGATTTCTTGACAACACATCAATTACTGTAGATGCTATTTTAACTAAAAAAGGTCGAGAGTTATTGGCACGAGGAAAGAATGAATTCAAAATAACAAAATTTGCTTTATCTGATGATGAAATTGATTATACATTGTGGGATGTTACCCATCCTAATGGGACTAATTATTATGGAGAAGTTATTGAAAATATGCCTTTATTAGAAGCAAGTCCAGATGAAAATCAGATTATGAGGTATAAACTTACAACTTTACCAAAGAATACAACTAAACTGCCAATTCTTGAATTACCAGCACCATCATTTACATTTAATGGGGCAGGAATTACACAAACTGTGTCTCCAAATACAAGAAACGGATCAGACGCAGCTTTAGGATATACTTTCACACTTCATAATTCTGATGCATGTAGAATGACATTAGCAACAGGAGGTGGTATTCCAGGAGGAACACCAACTGCACCTGTTTTTATGACAGATGAAGAACGTAAATTAAGTGTTGTGTTAGTTGGGCAATCAGTTAATATAATTTCGAGAACAGTTGTGTCAGCAATGACAACTCAATTAACTATAACTGGAAATCAAACAGGAACGACATATACAGTTTCAGTAGTAGTCAATCCACCAGCAAGCACTAGTTCAACTACAGCTGAATAATTAGGAGATACAAAATGAATAATAGAAAGTTAACTATAAATTGGGGTGGAACTGAAGATACAAACATTCCTACTATGCAGTTTGGGGGGGCCGGCCGGAGAAGGACTAAAAGAAGGGTAAGATCGGCTGTCTTTTCAAGGTTTAGACGCGGAGATACAATGATTGAAAATCAAAAAAGTGTAGTCTCTTCAGGAATGTGGTCTACTGGGACTGGAGAATTAACTTCATTTTATACATCTTCAACTCAAAGTGGAAGTACTGGCCAATATTTTTATGATGTATACCACGAAGATCCATCAGCATCTACAGCAGCAGTGCAGTTCGCAGTTAGTTATGGTGATTATAGAGGAAGTGGATCTGTATTGACTCATGAGGGTACAGATAATAGTCCAAGTAAAGCGATGTATTCACAGATGGCTCAGGTGTTTTTACCACCAAGTGATTTAACATTTGATTTTGATACATATGATGGCGAGTATATTTATTCTCTTGTGGTACAAAGAGCAAGACTTAGAGAAAAGATGGATCCAGGAAACTGGGAATTAGAACTTAAAGCGAATGCTAAACAATTTAAGTTTATTGATGATAGTGGTGCAACAACAAATCCAAAGGTAAATCAAGCTGGACGAGTATTTAATATTGTTAGTGGTTCAATTGAAGGTGGAATAGCAACTATTTATAAATCGGCAGCTCAAGAAAATACAGATTCAAGTGTTGGTAGTTATGGATTGTTTTTTCCAGATATGGGAGTTCTTATTTTTAATGGAGCTAGATTAGATAAAGCTGGAGCAACTGGATTAACTTTGGGAACTACTAGAACGAGTGGTGTTGATACAAATAATGCTGAATTGTTTGTTAACGCATTAAATGAGGCAGGTCAATTTTTGAGTCGTAGAGAAGAAAAAATATCATCAACTCATTTTTTCTGTAGAGTTCCAAATAAAAAATATAATTTCAGTAATAATCCTACTTTTTTTACTGCTTCAGATGGTGCATTTACAAATGCTTCATTTCATAAGGATCCAAAAACTTATATTACTACAGTTGGTTTGTATAATAATGCAAATGAATTATTAGCAGTTGCAAAATTAAGTCAGCCGTTATTGAAATCATATTCACGTGAAGCAATCATAAAAGTACGTCTAGATTTTTAAAAGTATTTTTAAAATAAAAATGAGTGCTTTTTCTTATATTTATATTAGATATAAGGAATCTTTCTTATCAAAGGAGTGATACGTGTTAAAAAAAATAGAATCTGGTGATATTTCAATAAAACCATTTAAAACTTATAAACAATTTACATTAACTGAAGCTGATAGTGGAAGTGGTGTTATTGGTTTAGAAACTTTTTATGGTACTTCTTGGGATTTTGATCCTATAAACTCACCATCACAATCCTATTCAAAATCAAATTATCCGTATTCTCAATCTTTTTATAAAGAACCAGCATATCAACTTATAAATCATTTATATTATTCTGATTCTGATCAACCTTGGCAAACATTTGGTGGAAATAGAACAGAAAAAGAAAAAAGAAAGTTACATGATAGAGCTAATATTATAACAATTCCACAAGAATATTTTGGAGAAAAAATACATCCTGGATCTTTAACTTTGACTGATGATTTTACTAGTGAAACTGTGGTTATTAAAGATGATAAGTATGGAAATTTATATGATATTGAGTATTCAGCTAGTTTTGCTTCATATTCTAGCAATCAATGGGATGTTGGAGCACTAGGTTCAGAAAATGGTAGTGGAAGTGTTGTTGGAAATGTTTTTTATTCACATGGTATAGTAGTTATTACGGATACAGGTTCAAGATATGTTTCGTGTAGTTTGGGTACAGGATCTGATGGGTTTAGTACAGAATTTAGATCAACTCATACTATACTTGAACATGAATATGTATGTAGAACAAATATAAATGAATTTAATTTTACTACAAATCCAAGTGTATCACATCAAAGAAGTGGAAGTATAACTGTAACAGAAGGAACACCAAAAATTCATATCTACTTTCCTCCAGGAGATAAGCCAATTTCACAATCAAATTCATTTGGGGGGAGTGGATCATATCAAACTTCATACCAAGCTACAGAATTTTTTACAACTGAAGCCACACATTCGGATTGGTCTCCATATGTAACAACAGTAGGACTTTATACTGAAGGTGGAGATCTGGCTGCTGTTGGAAAATTAGCAAAACCAATAAAAAATGATGACTCATTACCACTTAATTTTGTTGTAAGGTTTGATGTATAAAAATGATTAAATTAAAAGATTTATTAACTGAAACTATCGCCTGTGGTGAATGTCTTTCTTATGCTTGGAGAACCTATATTGTAAACCAAGATAATAAATCGGCAAATCGTA
>Ga0080013_1001801_pt1 | contig 27198 bp, 45 predicted proteins | sample ETNvirenome_6_85_FD_69236 | JGI IMG/M metagenome (GOLD analysis project Ga0080013, IMG submission 69236) | Marine viral communities from the Pacific Ocean - ETNP_6_85 (SPADES assembly) (version 2) | ecosystem: Environmental > Aquatic > Marine > Oceanic | place: Pacific Ocean | collected 2013-06-19 | reverse complement strand
GCTCAGATTCTGGGCCTCTATTCCTGATTTTTTCAAGCATCTGTGGAGCATCGTTTAGGGCTTGTTGATGTGGTGCATAATCTGTAGTAGTAGCCTCTTGGGATTCTGGAGGGTTTAAAAAATCCTGAAACTCTGTGGGGGGTGTATTCTTTTTGGTGAAATAAGGCATATGTCCTTCAATGTCAGCGTCCGTAAAACCCTTTTCTTTTTGGGCAAGCGATCTAAGCGCAGTAATTTCTTTTCCCACCTGTTCCACCGCATTAAAGAAAATATCTGGCATAACCTCAGAAAATGTATCATGGTACCAAACCGATAATGCCTTCAGCGAACTCATGGGATTATCCCTATGGTATTGTTCTATCCATTCGTTAGCTAATTTATTAACCTTTGGGTCTTTCCCGGCTATCTGATCCGCTGTAAGTTCATTTTGGTTTAGGAAACGTGCCACATCGTCACGCATCTGAGTGTTTAAATCAGTCGCTTTTTTACGGGCCTTAGCCTCAAATACGTTGCTAACTTGTTCGGTTGGATTGATGGTAGCTGCTGATATCACCGCATCAGTCGTAAGCTCTCCTACTTCAAGGTTTGTTAGGGCTTCCACTCCACCAGCAACCGTTTTGGGAATGTTTTTCATTGCCTGTACAAGCGAACCCTTTGCCGAATCTACCCCCTGCCCCAACTGCTCTCCTACCTTAGCAGCCAATTTAACAACTCCACCTACAGCGGTACCATCTAAAGGATTGGGTGCTTCGCCCCCCTCCGATACCTCTTCCTCGTCCGGAATTTCCTGAACGTTTTGGTTCTGTTCGTTCTCTATTTTCAGCTTTTCGAGTAGATCACTTTCGTAAGTGGCTATTTTCTCTTGGTGTCGTTCGGCTTGCGCGCGATTTTGGGGGAAGGTGCCATCAACCGCCTTCTTATTAACTTTTTCTATTTCTTTCTTTTGTTCCTTTGGATTAAGTTTAGGAATGACATCGTGTAAATTCGCAGCTTCACTTTTCTGAAAAGCCTGATGCTCTTCCATGAAAATCGTTGTTACTAATTCACGATACCTCTCCCCCCATTCTTGGGGTTCCCAAGCCTTCCAGTTCTTTTCTAAGAATGGGCTATTGGGGTCTTGATCCCTATTTCTGTATGCTTGCTCCACTCTACGCATTACAGCGTTTGTAATATTAGCTAAATCAACATTGCCAAGTTTTATTTGACCCGCAACCCACGCTGGTGTTCCAAGTACACTTGCGCTAAAACTCTGCGTGGCTTGGCCCCCCATATACTTATCCTTCACATTAGGGCTATTTGCGATGTGCGGGATAAGTACGTTTAGAACCCTTTGCTTTTCTGTTGTTTCCTCAATCTTTTTCACATCTCGACTACGCAAAATCTGCATAATTTTGGTTATTGTCGCAGGATGAGTCTGCCCAATCTGCGCCTTTAAAAAGGCTCGAACCCCCTCCTCATCCCAAAGCCCAGTTGGGATATCCATATACCCCTCTGCCACCAATTGAAGATACCCCTCAGAATCAGGCTGGGTAAACTTTGCAACGGTCATTTCGTTGGCTTGCGTACTATTAAAATATCCATCCATCTTCTCCCCTAGTTCTACAGCCTGTGAATGCAAGCCCAATAATTCAAAAGACTTTATTGCTTTCTCCGCAAACTCATGGGTAAGGGTACCCTTCGCAATCAAATCCCCAAAATGCGCAAATGTCTTCTTAATCAATTTTCTGTGTTGCAGTGCATTGGTTTTTTCTCGATCTGTTATAATGCTATTCTGCTTGCTAACCTCCTTATGGAAAGTTGTTAGAAATGACTGATAAGCTACAGAGTGATTTTCTTCACTAAGAGTAATGTCGCCAAACTGACCTTTGAATACGGCAAGCATTTCAGCAGCAGTATCAGGCATCGAGGACGGATCGCTTGCATAATCCCTCGCTAGTGATCGACCCATCAATTCCGAACGATTAATAAGACCTTGCTTGATAAAAAGGTCTTTGTGCAGTTGCACGACATCAGGAGAAATAGAACCTATCGCTACCCTCTGGTCAATGCGTGCAAGGCCTTCTTGTAGAGCAGTAGTTATATTAATGGATTCTTTGTTGCCAATTTCGCTTTGCAATACCTTGTTTTGTAATACTAGGGCGCTATCGGTTTGAGTGAACCGTTGATTTTCAATCTTTGCATAGGCCGTTGAAGCTGACTTTCTAGCATCAACCCCTAGCTGGGCAAGGAAGGCTTGGGACTTGTGATCCCCTCCGATACGTTCCGCAGTTGCTTTCTCTAGCTCTGAAACTTGATTAGTATATTGAGAGTATAGTTTTTCACGACCACTTAAATCACGGGTACTAGCCATGTCTTTTTCAAACTGATTAGTAAGAGCATTCCACTCCGATCCAATTTTTACCTTATCATGTTGCTTTTTCACCTGATCTATGTAGATGGCAGCCTGACCCACCTTATCCACCATATTACCAAGCTCTTGACTCACAAGCTGACCGGACTTGGCTAGAGTCTGTCCGATACCATAATCCATGTAGTCAATCTTCTGTACCGGAACATTGGCACTAGTTTGGCTAGTAGTAGGCAATAAGACGGGATTGCTTACGGGCACTCGTTCGGTAACTTGTAATGGTGATCCTATTTTAGCCATAGTTTATTAGCCCTCACCCCGGTAGTGGCCCGAAAGGTTGCATTGGTGTTTGTCCAAATATTGATTGGTTTTGTGCTGCCGATGTAAAACCAGAAGAAGAAGGCCCAAAATCAGATATTAATGAGGCTGCTGGAGTTACAGGTGGGGTGTTAAAACCTCCTAAACTAGCATAAGTTTGAAGCCCTCCAGAAATCCCCCCTGCGATACCACTTATAAGTGCTGAATTTGCTTGCTGTTGGGCAGCGTATGCTTGAGTTTGCCCTGCATAATAGTTCATACTTCCTTCGTTAATTATGTTGGCTCTACGGATATCTGAGGTGTATTGTTCCATAAAGGCTTGTTGCATTAAGTTATTGAAGTCTACCTTGCCCTTATACAGCGTCATATTAGCATTCTGGCGTACTTGGGAGGCAGCCTGAATCCCACGCTGTTGTATATTAGCAAGGTTTAGGGAAGCTGCATTCGCATCAGCGATTGCCACGGTAGTTGGGCTACCTGCCATTGTTACCCCGGCTGTACCCCACCTAGCCCTCTTCTCGGAGGTAAAAATATCATATTGGCGAGAAGCGATAAAGATATCGAAATCATTCTGTAATTCAATCTCCTCGGCCTGACGATCTATAATGAACGCATTATAGACTGCCTGTTCAGCAATCTGCTCCGCATTCGCCTCTACAATGGATCGTACGGCAAGGCCACGGCTTGCCTCCATCTGGGCATTAATTTCAGATATCTGCCTGTTGTATAAAGCGGTAGCCTGTGCAGACTCTGAGGATGCCTGACCTGACTTATACCCACCAACTCCCTGTAATACGGAAGACCCGGCTGATATCGCTGCTGCTGTGGTTGCCTCCATACCTTACTCCCAGATAGCGTACATACAGTTATCAATGGCACCGCCACAATAGTTGTGCATAGTACCCTCGTATTTAAATCCTAGTCTCTTTACAAACTCATGTAGCATGGTGTAGTCGGCTATGACCTGTGCCTGTACTCGCTTCAATTTATACGTGTTACGGAAATAGTTCAAGAAAAACTTCATAATCTTATAGTAGGTAAATTTCTGATTTGGAATCTGTGGAGAGCCTACCGCCCAAACCTCTCCTACGTGTTCCCATAATAAGTTCATTCCTCCAATAACTATGATCTTATCGTTGTAATACGCAGTATAAGCCTCTACAGCCTCCTTTTTGATGGCCCTAGCCCATTGGGTGTCCGACAGCTTAATCGCCTCTTTTATCCCTACCTCATGCGGTCTAACCAGTAAGTGTTCAAAATGCTCAACCTCGTAAGGAATAATTGTAATCTCACCACATTGACGAAGTGGAGATTCAGTCATTAACATTCAACTCACCAGACATTGAGATTAATGTCATACCTAGCGGTTGTTCTTGTTTCACCGTAATGGTTGCGTCAACCTCTTTCCAGCCAAGGCTGGTTATATCGAACTGCCCCGTAAATTTAGGTGGGGCTGAGTCCATAGCATCTCCCCCAGTTCTAAAGACTAACTGGTTATCGTTCACCGATATCCCAAGTGTTTGATACAGATTCAGGATAATACGGTTCCAAGACTTCTTTTTACCGAATGACGACCCATCTCTCTGGGGTACTTCGGGTTGAAGCGTTGTCAGTTCTGTTGGGTAATGTAGCCCTATATAAGCCGTGCTTACGGCTGCGGACGTTGTAACCGTACCGCTGGATACGATAGCCCGTGGGAAGACTGCGTCATCTCCAACGATTTGAACGCATTGCCCCTCCAAGTGATCTAGGCCACTAAGTGAACTAACAGCAGACCCAGAGTACGTTAATCCTGAATCTACAAAAATAGCTGGATCTAAATACTCTACATACCGTACGGTATTACCGTCTACGGTACGCTTGATACTGGCCCATAGCTCATCCGATTTACCATCGGCAGATGGGATAACAGCCACACTTTCAACTACAGCCTGTCCTTGGTTGGTGACGGTTAACCGTGTGCTATCGGAACTGGTAATCGAAAGTAAGTTCAACCCAGCAGCCTGATCTGTTACGGTCACTACATTAGCTGCGGGATTCGGGGCAGTTAAATTGGTCAAAGCATTGATTCCCAAAACACCACCAGTACCAATCGCTATATTGTCAGCAACACCATTGTTAGACCCATCTCCTAAAGAAAATTCGTTTGGGCTTGCCGGGGGGTCATCAGCGGTAGCCGTCATTATCTCTGTCGTACCATCTGAGAGAGTAATGGTAATCGTGGAACCTGCTGCAATATTAGCTGCGTCAGTCACCGTAATCGTGGCTTCACCGAAATAGCCCCCTATGGGGTGCTGGTGCCAAGCTACTACCTGTTGATCTCTCTGGTAAGTCAGTCCGATTAAGGTGCCATCGTCACGCACCGCCCAGATAATTGAATCAGGCTCCTGCTGGTAAGCCATGTGCGTTATGCCATCGCCTGTAATATCCTCGGCTAAAATCGTTAAATCTGGGGCCACATAACCCTCGACGTTTAGATCGAAGATCATCTGGCGTATCTTTTTAGTGGCTCGTTGGTTGAATAGAACGGCACGCCCCGAAGTGACGGGGGTTACGGTACTGGAACCGTACTTGGTTTCTTGAACGACACGGACATTAGAGGGAGTAACTGGGTTGCCGTTGCCGTGTAACTTGAACTCACCTCCAACGGTTCCTACTAGAAGAACATCAGAAGCCTTCATCCAGCGGATAACATTCACATCATCTGTAGCTAAAGTAAATTCTACGGATTCATCATCTAAACCCGTGCCCTGATCCATGTTTAAGAAGTCGCCTGACTTACTCGCCCACATCGTTTGAGGGTTGTTGTCCGTACCCGCCCAATACAACCGTTCCTCAAAAAAGGTCACACATCGGGGATAGTCCCCTGCACCCCCTGCAAAGTTAGAAGGAGCAGAGGAAAAAGTGAGGGTGCTAAGAGTCCAAGATGTATGGCTTGATCTCGTTAGCTTGCGGGGTGCGTGGCTGGAGTGAGCTATGTAGAGAGTATCAGCTGATTGGGCAAAGTACAGATCAAAAAGCTGGGCTTCTGTAAAAGGCGTTGTAACCTGTACGGGAGAACCACCAGATTCTATCTGACCATTATCCTTGTAAAAGCGCACATAAAGGTCGCCAAATTCCAGAATGTATGCTTGCGTAACGCTAAACTCAAATCTTACTAATCTTACTTTCTTGGAATTTGTTTGTACTCCTGCAACATAATGAAACCCTCCTCGACGCACTACACCGCCATGAGGAAGGCTGTAAGCATTCTTCTGTAACTTCAAACCATTATTATACTTATTGATATCTACACGCCCATGCAAGCGTGGAGATAACTGACCAGCGGTAAAATTGGTTTGGATAGGCCATGTTTTAGCCATTTAGCGTAGCCTAACATCAGTCAACGTATCAGATACAATAACTTCCGGGGTGCCTTCTTGGGAATCAATCGTCCGTGCTTCCCTGATAATCGCTTCATACATGGTACCCATGTGGTTCATTACTACATGAGAACGTGTAATCGGGAACGATAATTTCCAAGCCATGCGGAACACAAGCGCTTGATACAGCAGGGCATCAAATTGGCTTGCATCGGTCAATCTCTTAATATAAGTGATATCAACCGCTGACTCCTCGGTTAGTAGCTCCCTGCCCTGTACCTCGTAATCGAGCTTGATATCCCCAGTAACAGTTCGCACATCTAGGACACGCAGACAATATGGATCAGTTGGGAGTGTGAACTTATACTCCCAAGCAATAATTGGAGTCCCTATTAAAGAAGCCAGATTAGCAGTTGTAATAGCACAATTCCAACGATGGCCTCTCAACACCGCATCCCGTTCACTGTCGTAGAAACGGTTGACTAAAACAGCATTGGAATCATTGTCCGTGAAACTCGTAATCGTATTTGCCCCCAACACAAGCAGGGCTTCATTTGCCAGATCAACTTTAGATGCCATTTATTTTTTGTGTTTAGGTTTCTTATTCTTAACTTTCTGCCCCGTTTTCCTTGCCATCTTCATAGCTGCACGCTTGCCTTTTTTCGAGTAGCTAAAATGCTTGGTGCCTACGGTTGGCATAACATACTCCTAGTAAAGTAAGGCGGTGACTCCCGTAGCCCAAGAGCCACCACCAAACAGTTAGTTCGGGTCAGCGTACATTATATGAAAATCAAATGTATCACCTGAAACCGATGTTCCTGCTCCCAAAGAGAGAGTCAGAACCATTTCACCCGTTGTCACATAACCAGTATCATGCGTTGTGCTTTCGTGGAAATGTGTAACAGTACGTGCGGAATCGGCAGCGATAACGGTACAAAAAGCATCGTCATCAACTGCTACTGCTGCACCCGTACTCTGGGTTGTATGCGCTGCATAACCAACATCTACCGTAGCTGATGTCTCTAAATCACTAATAATGACAAAAGACTGCGGTAAAATGCGTACACCTGCTGGTATGGTCATAATCGACACCATATCTGAAGAAGTAAGCGCCTGACCAGTAAACTGTGCATACCGATAAGTTACTCCACTCCAAGAAGTAGGTGCGTTTTTAGCCCCTGTACCTGCCGTAGCGGTGGTGTATTCTGTACTTTTATAATCAGCCATATTACACCTCCGTTAAGAATCAGTACAAGCAATCTCTACAACCTTTTCGTCTTCGATGCGAACCGCACCTAGACACATCTGGGCATAGACCTGTGTACTATAGTTTTTATCTGGACGTTCAGAAATTTCTGTCTTAACATCCATTCCCATGCTCAGACCGATTCCTTCAGGAATCCATGCTAAACATAGCGTATCACTACTTGAATCTACTGCTAAACGCTCGGAACGGTGGAATTTGAAACCCATAAAAGTATCAATATCCCCTGCAACGAGAGCTTTTACCGTATTGTAATCTGAGCTTTGAATTTGATTATCCCCTAGGAGATCATAAAATTGATTGCTCTTCATAACAATATGGCGTGGTAAATCAGGATCAACATCAGAAGCATCCAAGATTTTCTTAGCTTGCATTAGCTTCGTAATGTTCATATCCGTTGTAGCTGATACAGCAACTTTTTGAGCAGAGGGTAAAGCTACGTTAGATGATGCGTCATCCTCATCAATACTAACGGCATTACCAGACATGGCAGCGATGATTATATCATCTATCTTACGCCCCATTGCCCATACCCCCGCTTTCATATAGTCGGAAGCAGGATCAGCTAACATTCGGACTTTATCGGCTTTGTCGATTAAGTCAGCCCAATTGTAGTCATCCATACTCACTCGCCTACGTGAGTGGGGTGTAGAGATTAATGGAGTATCGGAATGTCGGCTCGTAATTTTTTGAGCCGATGTGCTACCGATTCTGTCAAAATGGTCGTACTTGCCTGATATATCCGTATTAACACGTACATAATCACGCAAACGTGACCCCTTTTGCTGTACCAAGTGCAAAAAAGTATCCCTAAACTTCTGGGCAAACGCTTTATTGACTTCGGTACTCATAATACACCTCTTATAAAAAGAGATTAAAAGGAAGAGTTATCTACACCATGTAGGCTCTTATTTGCGTGAAGCCTTAGTTATCCCCTTTGGGGGCTAAACCCTTCACAAAAGGCTTCTTAACGACCATGACGATCCTAGAAGCACCGGGGCATTGTGAGTAGAACTGGTTGGACGATGCTTGTCCTTCATAGTAAACACAATACCCATATTGTTCCGGTGTGGCCTTGCCGTTTACAGAGCGCTCTTTCACCACAAAGTTTTCACAATCGGAACAAATAATATCTTGATCTGTCACTCTTCTTCATCTCCATACATGGAATCATATAGACGATCCCTGTACGCTATAGCTTCAGCGTGTTTGACGTGCTTTGCATCAAAGAGAGCTTCGTGATACTTATGTTGCTTATCCTTCATCAACGCATCGACTTCTATCTTAGCGGAATCAGCGTCTACCCCAGAGGTATCTTTACCCATACCAGCCATCTCTGGATCGCTGAACCCTATTCCTATTTTATGTAGAAATCGTATAAAAGCAACATTATTGGAAACTCCAGACTTCTCCACAAATTCCTTCAAATCAGTATCAGCAAATTTATTGAATGCCCTTCTGGATAAGGCCAAGTTATTCCTGTATTGCCCCGTACCCCATTCTTTCTTGAGTACAGACTCAGCATCTACACGGGCTTGGGCTTTAGATGTCTCAACATCAACCATCGCACCCTCAATCATAGACGAATAAAAATCAATTGCCCCCTGCGCCTGAGTATTGGTTAACCCCTGCTGAAACGCTTTCTCCTTGAAATCTTTAATTTTCTGCTGATCCTCTATGGTCTGAGAATATTTCTCATCAATCTGAATGTCATACTTATCTGGGGCTTCAGGGCGACCTAGCTTGTTATAGAACTCGCCTCGCTCTTCATCTGTAGACTCCTCACCGGGGATTTTAGCCCGTGATCCCAGCATCTCTTGTAACTTGAGATAAGCACCGCCCAAGGCTCCTACATCTTCAAACTTCTTTAGCGTATCGTTGTCTCGTAAATCTTCAGGTAAATGCTGCCCTCTCCATGAATCATCCTGTACTTCTGCTTCTTCTGTGCCTATGAGGTTCTCGCTTTGAACGGCCTCGTCAGTCATAACAACTCCTTTAGTTGGTTAATAGTTTTTCGCTTTTTGTTTGACTTCTTTATATGCGTTGATTTGGAACTTCAACCCGAGTACCAAGCCACGCCCCCCCTCATGGTAGTATGTAGTATAAGGATCATTGGGTACGGCTGATATCTGGTTGGAATACATATCGTCTAAAAAATTCAGTACCTTTTCTCCGTATACACCGGAGAATGTTTTAACAATGGCCTCCCTAATCTCCTCCAGTTCATTGGACGGGGAACGCATCTGCACCTCCTAACGCTTTAACCATTGGCGCTGCCTTACCAGCACCTTCTGCAACCTGTGATGCTTGGGCAAGTTGCTCTTGCATCATCATCTTCTCTTGTCTCTGCGCCCTTAAAGCAGCCACTTCCTTCTCAGAACGCATAACTTCAGTCGGAACAGCCATTCTTTCACCGATAATTTCCAGAGCCTTATCCATATCAACATTATCAAGAATCTCAGGCGATACCGTTGCCATGTTTGAAGCGACTCCCAACCACCTTTGAATGGATGTGACATCCTGTATCTTCTGATTTTTAGCAAGCTGCCCAATGTACGCAATTTCGATTTCATCCAAACCCTCTAATTCAGGTGGTGTGGGTGGTAACACGCCAGCCCGATACATGATCCCAAAGCTACGCAGGATCAACGGGGTAAGAACCTCGCTCTCAAACCGGGCAACCGTGGGGCCAAGGAGTTTCTGGATTTGTTCTCGTACCGTCGCCACTTCTTCAGCGGTCATGTTGAGCTTCTCTGGTAGAACCAACTGATCCGCTAGGAATATGCCCCGAATAGATTTTTTCAGTTCATTGGCCTTGAGCGACGATAAGTCGAAACGGCCTTCAAATCTCAGGAATTTAAATCTTTCGGGTTCTCTGGAATAGTTTATAGCTGAAGGGGTCATCCTAAAGGTACCAATAATCCCTTGATCCGGGGCTATTAACGGGGGGTGTACGGCAGTAGCAAGCCCCTTCAACTCTAATTCCCTTATCTTGTTGATCGTCTTAATATCTGGCATCGCAATATCCGCTGGGCTTCTACCCCAGAGTTCCCCTGATGCCTTCTCAAATCTCCCTATAACGTAAGGTAGCTCATTGAATCCACTCTCTCTTAGTATCGTCTTGGAGTCATAGTGAATATCAACGGCAGCAAACTTCTTCTGTAGAACGTCCTGCGTCCCAGCCTTGTAATCTTCTCTCGGCATAACCACACGCACAAACGTAAACTGCTCATCCGGTGCTTCTTTAACAGCTTTCTTGATCTTGTCGGGTAGTTTCCTGCCCCCGAACATCTGTTTGGCTTGGCGTGCGGAGAACACATATTCCCAAAATACCGTATCTGGTTTACCACGCTTGTCCTCTGCGAATACAAACTGCCCCGTAGGAATTGAAGTGAATACTAGCCCACCAAATTCCGTGGGTTCTACCATGTCCTCTTCCAAGAGGATATTAATGGTTCCAAAAGATGTGAAGTCTAGGAAGGATTCGCCTATGACGGTGTAGAAATTGCTTTCGTGCATGGCGAAAAACATCTTCTGCGATACTTCGTGAAACCATTTCCTCACTTCCGGGGCTTTATTCAAGGGCGATAAAGCGTGGCCTGACGGAATAGACAACCCAAACCAAACCACTTGCTGTGGTGTTAGCGCATTCTGCATGGACATCGCCATGATTCGGCTGGCTTCTGGAGCCGTAGAATCAAACTGCTTATTGGTGAATCGCTCTGCGCTGATATGGGATGAGCTATCGACTTGTTGTTTGCGGGGTCTTATATAATCTCTGACATCCCTGAAGAAGGGTTCCCATAACATACGATCTCCCTTCAACTTGTCGTAGCGTTTCAATAACGCATTGGCTACAGACATATTATGCTCCTAGTAATGTTTTCTTCTCAACATCCGCAGCGCCAAGCAACCCACCAGCAACCGGGCCAGCTTTTTTCGTCGTACCCAATCGGATACGTCCCTTCTGCGTAGAGGGAACTAGCGAACGATTCTGAAAATACTTCGTTGGGGAGTCTCTTAATATTTCTGCGGTAATTGACTTATCCGTCTTATAGCCAGCCAAGGCATCTGTAGGTATCTTGCCGGGGGAAACCGCTTTAAAATATTGCCCCGTCGCACCTCTCTGTGAAATACTTTCTGGGTTGTCGTACATGAAATCAATATAATTCGATACCCCCTGCACTCGTAATTCCTCGGCTCTTTCGTCAACTAATCTCTGCTGCTCTGCTTGCTGTTGGCGTTGTATGGCTGCGTAATCCGGTTGTGGGGGCGCACTACGTCCACCACCAAAGAACCTTGCTATTGATTTAAACTTACCCATAGTATCTACTCCATCTTTAGAGAAAGTACGGGGCCATGCTCGACCAATCCAGACTTCTTCATTAAATTAATAAATAACCGCTGTTCCTTGTCAGCCAATTCCGCAGTAGCTGTAACGAACAGATGCGAACAATCTCTTTCCTTGGCCCACTTCAGCGAATGTGATATTAATTCTCTACTAGCATCCGTTCTTCTTCCAGATGAAAATATCCAAAACTTCCCTATATAGCAAAAGGGTCTGTCGTGGAACTCTAAACTTTCCGCAATCATTACACATCCGGTAATCTCCCCACCTTCTTCGGAAACCAGAACATCACACTCCTTATGATTAATATAGTCATAGAGGTATTTGAAGGCGTTCTTTTCGCTGTATGTAAGCCCATAACCACTCTCAGTATTACCGCCCTTAAACTTATCAACCAATGCGCAAGTATCTTCAGTCTCAGCTAACCTGACAACACTATGCTTTAAACTCCTCACGATGCCAATAAGCCCTTATTCGCTTTAGTGCCTACCGTCTTTTTCTTATAGTATAAACTGGGTTGGTCTAGCTCGTCTACAGCGCCAAGCCCTAGTCCACCCCCCTCATTCAAAATCGTAGTTTCACGGGTATCCGTTTCCGCTAACCGTGCCATTTTCTTACGCTTTTCAGCATCTTCTTGCGCCCGTGTCACTACTTCAGGTTCAGGAAGTTCTGTCTTTGGTGGTAGATAATTGGCTGCTGGGGTCGCTGGCATCATTACTGGTGCCGGGGGTGTTGGTACTGAACTTTTTCCACCCATGATGCTATCTCCTATTTAAATACGTCGTATGTTGCTACTGCAATATCCTGTAACTGTTTGATTGCAAGGTATCCCGCCTCAAATCCCAAAGAACAAGTTGATAACGCATCAAAGCCATGTGAAGCCCAATTATGCAGGGGACGGTTCTTATAACAACCGTTCTTGTCATCCCATTCTTTACGGTAATTCTTCAAACAAGTCAACCCCCTAGCGCATTTATTTTCATCGAAGTAGAACTGGGGAAACAGGTTTCTAACACTCTCAATTTTATCCATTACATCGTTGGGGCGTGGCACCGTTTCAAAGATCAGTCCCTGCTCCCTCGCAAACTCCTTACGGGTCTTGCCTATCGTGAAGTCACGCACCTCGATATCGTGGGGCGCTAGGTTCTTACCATAGCGATAATCCTTTGTTTTTAGCACGTTCACATAATGCGACAAACCTTCATCTGCGTTCTCGTAGTAGTCGATGAACCGCACGCAATCCTGATGTACCTGAAAAAACCAGATACAAGTAGTATCATTAATCCCCAAATCCCAACTCGTATGTACTGGAAGGCTGCGGATATACGGGATTGTGCTGATACGTTGTTCAAGATAGGCAGTCTGGAGATGACGTGAGAGATAGGCTCCTTCTATGCTTTGTTCAAACGCTTCTTTTGCCGTGGTGGGGTACTCTCGCTTAACGTCCTCGCCCAGTTCGGCAACCTTCTTAGCATACCATGCTTTCTGTGTTTCCGAGAACTTACAGGACAACTCCTTACTTTGTTTCTCAAAGTAATCCTCTACATCAGGGGGTACTCTTGCGGAGGTATCCAGCGTATAAGCCTTCTCCCTATACCAAGGGAAGAAGAAAAACTTGTAGTCCATCGTGGTGAGGGTGCGTTTGGACAGGGTATCCAGTTCCGCATCACGACACTTGGTAAAAAAATCACCCTCATTCCCCATAGCCGTGGATTCTATGGCAAGCAGGGCATCTCTGGGTAAAGTCTCGATACTCCCTGTGCGCACTTCCCTCGCTTTCTCCGGTTCCTTGGCGCAAATCTTGCCGTACTCCGTAATCAGTAACTGGGAGAGTGTGCCCGACCTCATCGAAGTGGAAACCCTGAAAGCAGAACCATTACTGAAAATCAATCGCTTGCCTTGTTCGCTTTCCAGCCTGATCGTACTGTAAATCAAGTCACGTAGGGCAGGAATATCCCTTGCCACGCTATCCCACACGTCCTTAACCTTGGTGCGGAAGATTTCCTCTGCGTTCTCACGGGTATCCGCTATAATTCCTGCTTCCCTATTAGGATTAAACAGGCAATCATCCAGAAACAGGATGGAATAAAACGTAGTGACCCCCAACTGACGTGCCTTTAAAACAATGGCACGGTTCCACATCCCGTCATACAGTTCTTTCTGTGCCCAATTCAAACGAAACGGGATGAGTGAACTGCCTTCCTTGGGTCTAATATGGTAAAGATTGTTTAATCGCCATGTACGGCTCTTAATTAGACGTACTAGGCTCTGTTGTTTCTTTTTCGCCACTATTTGCCTTTGAATTGTAGTCAAATCCAGTTTTGCGTTCTTGTATTTGCAGCATCGCTTCAGCAATTGGGTTCATGGCATTCGCCATGCTGTGACTTTCCATCTGTATCTGCTTCATCTCTGGGTAAACAAGTCGCATAATCTTCAAAACAATATCAGACTTAACTTTCGGGGGCGTGTCGATGTCACGATATAGCTCGACAGCCTCTCTTAGCGGTTCAAAATTCAACTTATTCAGGACTTCACCGACCAATCGGTTCTTATTAATCAGATTCTTTGGTCTGCCGGGGCCAGCCATCCCCCCTTTTACAAACATCGGTAGTTTAGTCTCTTCTGCCATCCCACATCTCCCAATCATTTGGCGGTTTACGGTACAACATCGGCTTTGCAGGGATCACATATCTCATATTGGTAGAAAATAAATACACTTCCTTGTCATGGTAGGAGTATTCCTCACACCCAATGACCGGATATTGCGCCAGTATAGGGTACGAATACCATACCAATCCATCTTCTTCCTCAAAGAGTACAACAATCCCTAGAGAAAAGTGTAGCTGCCACTCCTTCATTGTATCAAAGTGGGGTTTCGGTTCAGGCGGTTGTGCAAGAACCGGAGAAGCCAGTAATAGAAGAACTGGCAGCCATTGGTACCACTTTACTTTCTGTCCATGCCCATTTTCCATGTCGCTGCGCCACCGATCCCCATCATACCCCATGCTTCCGGTGTGAACTGGTGGTATCCAAGCATCTGGCACACAACCATTCCCATCCCGACGACCATCAGAAGGTATGTCTTGCGTCCGGGCATTATTTTGTCGATGAATCCAATTAACATTTCCATTACCGTTCTCCTATGATTAATCATCGTTACATTCAGATAATCGTTTTACCATATCGTTCTCAAAATGCAAGCGTTCAGATACCCATTCTTCGGAAACCGAGTATCGCCCATTATCCAGAGCAATCATCTCACCGCTTTCCAGAAGAACTACCCTTCCTGCGCAACTTGTTAAAAATACTAGAGAGAGACACCACATCACGATCAGCCAACGCATTATCAATATCTTCCTCATTGCTCTTCCATTGGCGTGCGTGCTTTGTTTTGAAAACACGCTTGAGCGTATCCCTAGCCAATCCAAAGATGGCTGCGATTGCGTTCCACATAGGTTCGGCTCCAATTTATAAGGGCAACTACTCTTCTTGGGTGTCCCTGTCTTTCTTAGCAAGGTAAACCATGTAGTCAGGCTCATTGTCCTTCTCCTTGAACGTATTCTTCATCACCAATAGCTTAACACCGTAGGTAAAGGTACCACTAAAATACGTATTATCATTCTTGTCCTTGTTCTCCCATAGTCCACCGATCTTCAGTAAGTCGCTCATGTCTTTTTTAAATCCTTAATTTGAGGTTGGAGTTCATTGCTTCCTGCTTCGATGTGCCACGAATGCCCAAGGTCGTTAAACTCAGGCAAGTTCTTCTCATTCCACTTCAGCATCATTAAATTTGCGGTTGCATGACCAATATGATCTTCCCTGTGATTGCCTTCCCTTAAGAAAAGCATGATATGACGTATGGCGTGATTGATGAGTACCGAGGTTTTCAATCCCTTTTTCCAATTGTTGTCTCCGTGGTGGATTGACCCTTCGTGCATCGCCCTAGCTACCGCTTCCACTCCTTCCGGTGGTACCAAATCATACCTTTCCCCTTGAATATCAGCGCTTCTACTCGCCCCTGTCTCGTATGTAGTTTTTTTAGACACTATACCCCCTTTCAACCATATTAATCTTAACCTACCCTTGATGGGTTGTCAACGCCTTTTGCCCTTTAGGGCGGTTCTAATAAATTATTTCTTTTTTTTATAGTTCGATTATACCATATTTTTCATTCAATGTCAATAGGACATTTGTGATACCGATAATGTCCTGTCGATTTTTTTTCAGCAATCCAATCCCGTTTTCCATGAAAAGCACTACCCCCCTAAACCGCCGCTTTTGGAAATTGTGTCGTCCTACGGATGAGATATAAGAATACGCATAAATTCCCAACTTTCCGGGTCGCCTATTCCTAGAAAAGGGATCATATATGCGTTTTTCCTTTAGACCTGTCATGTTACGGGCTACAACCTAAGGGAGGGTCTCATGTAAAAACACGTAAAAGAGAGAGAAAAACACGCTTCCTTCCCCTTGATACCCCCCCTATATCCTTTGCATTCAATATCTTAAGCCCCCTCGACGCTGTAGGGGCTCTACAGGAAAACCCTATAAAAAACAGGGGGAAACGGCAAAAGAACCGTTATCTCTTTAGAATCGGCAACTTAGCACCTAGACCCTAAAACATTTTAGGATTGTTGCATCTAAACCGTTGAAACTAAAGAGAAAAAAAACTACTCTGACCAAACACCGAAAACCAGACAAATCGTCAAGACCTTTAAAATCAATAGTTTATGGTTTAGTTCTTGACTGCCGATCCGGCTCTGCTAGACTGGGGCCAGTGCCGGGGCTCCGCTTACTGGAGACGGCAATGAAGCCACCCGGTAAACCATTGTAGCGAAAGGGATTACATCATGACTAAAGAAACCGTTCATCCTAACCAAACGCAACTGGATTCATTGGAGAAACTGAAGCAAACGATTGAAAAGAAAGAGTTTAAAGATCCCACCGAAAAGGAACTCATGCTAATGGGGATACAGGCCAAAATTGACAAGGCGTTCTTGGTGGAAGCCCCGGTAACTCCTGAAAAAACAGTCAATGGGAGGCTGATTATCGGTACCAGCCCAGCCTATGATGGAGTGAAAATCCTGTACAAGGGGACACCAAAAGAGGTTAAGAAGTATTCCGTTAAGGGTGGTCAGATAGTAGTTAAGGTGACGGGTTGCCCGATAACCTACCATCGCTACGACGCTTTTTGGATCTTGGCCCATGCTCTACGGGACGATAAGCAGTGGAAAGCGATTCAGGCACAGATTGAGGCCAACATCACCACTTCCAAGCGGAACAGCTTGATCGAGGTTCTGGCCGAGAACGAACCCTACACAATGGCAGAACTGCGAGATCTCCTACCTACCGCCTAACCGCCCCCAGCTTCACCTCCAGCCCTCTGGCCCTACCGGGTCAGGGGGTTTTTTTTTATGGGTAGGAGCCTTGAGACTCTCGGCATGACCAGACCCACCAAATCGATTTTAAGGGGCCCAGCGTCCGATTTAAGGCTAGGAAAACTTCGACCGGGTAGGGTAAGTAGGGTCGAAGAGTTTAAGCCTTGACGGGCCTTAGGTTGGCTCCCCTAGTCTAAGCCCTTGTAATAACAAGGGTTAGCTAGGCCACCTATCATCATTGCTTTGAAAGGAGGTGAGGAAAAAAAATGGTAATACAGCCGAGTATGGAGAATTCCCAGACCATGCTACGCAAGGGATGCCGAGCTAGTACGCATGAAAAGTCGTGTCCCCAGTATAGCTATAGTCAGGGACGTTGTGTAAAGGGTAGGATCAAGTATAACTGTGAACTGGTACAACAACCAGCGCACGGAACCAAAGCTCACATGGATGCTGTAAAGGCGAGAGCCTTTTATCTTTGGCACCAGAGGAGATAACACAAGGAGATACATTATGCCAAGCTTTTACTTTCCAGTAGTCAAGAAAATATTTAAAGAATCCTCGGATCACTCAAGAAAATACGGATTAAAAGCCGAATTTATTTGGAGTTATAAAAGAGCCCGTAGAACTAAACGGCTCCTAGTAACCTCTCAAACATTCGGCTACTCGAGGATTCCAATCGATGAATCCTGCTACATCGCACTATGCGAATGGGACATTTAACACAAGGGGTAATACTATGACTATCGCATATGTAGTACTTGGCGTATATACCGTGGCGATGCTGTATGTAGCTATGATGGCTAACTACGAGATATACAAAATGATGTTTAACCCCACGAAGGAAGAAAGGAAACGCCATGATAATCAAGGCTGTAATTACGCAAGAGATTTTAAAAAGTGTTCCAAAAGCTACTGATATTCCCGACCTTATAGACACAATGATATGCAATTTCGCAGGGGTGAGGTCGCAAAAGACCATGAGTGTTACATTCAAATTAACCAAAGGCAGGGACTCCTATGATTATGCAGAAGGAAAGCATAATAGCGAACTTAAATAACCTTTGAGAGGAAAAAGCTATGGGAAAACAAGGCCATATAACACGCAATAGCATAAGTAAAAAGCGTATGGAACGTCATAAGAAGGCTAATGGTGGTCAAGGATCACGGTTATTCAGGCGTTTGGAACGCAAGCAAGAGCGTATTCATGTATGTTCCCGTGACGATGAAGGTGAGATTACGAGGGAATATACTACGGATACACCCCCTTACTGGCGTAAGCCAGAAGGTAGTTAATGGGTAGGGGTACACTCATACGCAAGACTACACGCCCATCCCTCATGGGTACACGGTCTAGGTATGGGTGTACCCTTTTTTTTATGCGTAAGTACGCATTACTTTTTTTCCTCCGCTAGGTATGTTAATATAAATTCCCCATACAAGGAGAAACGCTATGTATTATGCTGTTAGAAGAACTACTAAGGCCCAATCGCTATGTGGCTTACGGGATGTGGTAAATTCCCGAAAGATTGGGAACAATACGTTTGAGATCACGTATGAGAATGGAGATCGTGCAATACGATTGCATTACACGGACGTAGTAACCACACACCCCGATGGGTCTTATACATTGGATTCTGGTGGGTGGGATACGGTAACTACCAAGCAACGCATGAACCAATACTCTAACGCCTCGGTATGGCAGGAAGACCATACTTGGTATGTACGATCTAAAAAGATTGGGACGGACAACAATACGTTAAAGTTTTATGACGGCATGAAGTTTGATTTTAATGGCAAGTTAATTCCCAAGGAAAGGAGGTAGCTATGGCAGACTATGAGATTACCTTTCGTAAGGTGATAAAGAATGTGGATGATGAAGGACAGGCCATTGAATGGCTATTGGAATACCTGTGTGAATGCGTAAGGGATTGCGATGTAACCGAGTATGAATTTAAAGAGCGTGTAACAGACGATAAGGCAACTGAAATATTCAATTCGCTTGAGGAGTATACCAAGAAACTCAAGCGTATGATTTGTAACAATAAATTGCCTCACTAGGGGAGGAGTTCGGGGGGTATACGCTTCCTTTCAGTCAGGCCCATGCTGACAGGGACTATAAATGCTCATCCTGCGCACGACATCTGCGTCAACCCTGCCTGTATATTCCCCCTTGCATGGTAAAGGTAGGTAAGGATGGGAAGTCAGCGTTTAACCGTGGGTTACTAGGCGCTTCGGTTGCCTAGTGGCCCACATTATTAATTCCCGTGAAAGGAGATAACACATGAATAAACTGGAAACTTTATCAGAGATAGAAGGTATGTCAGTAGAGGATATGATGGAGTCAGGCTTGACAGATGGTGTATGTCCTAGCATATGTATGAATAAAGGATGTGAGGCTACCTATGACTATGAGCCTGACAGTACCAATGGTTGGTGTGATGTATGTAAAACCAACACAGTAAAAAGCGTTATTGAATTAGTAATCTAAACGGAGAAATTATGTACCCAGTAAAAGTGTATGACAAGCATGGTAAATTGGTACGCACCATTGGTGTTAAGAAACTTAAGGAAATGGGAGACCAGAGATTAGGAAAGGGGTTTAAGTTTAGGATGCCATGCTATGTTAAGCCCCCTACTTTCAAGGAGGATATGCCTAATGCAAAACCCAAGCGCAAGAAGTGAGTTTGAAGAGAGGCTGGGTAGGCTACTAGATATCTGGTTTATGGATAAGTATGGGCAATATAGAGAGCATAAGAAGCTATCTACTGTAGGGACACAGCAATTCCTGCAATACGTATACGATATAACTTTCTATTTGCATTGTGTTGATGATGAAAGGGCTATGAATATTAAGCAGGAGGAGAACATGGTATGTGAGCGTTGTATGTGTAAGGATTATGTAAAGGTGCATGGGCATACCCAATGCGCTAAGTGTGGTTGCGTTACTGAGGACTGTTGTGAAGGGGAACCTCTTGCGTCCAAGGGTGATGCTACTTCTGTTAATTCCCAAGGGAAAGGGGGTGATGCGAGTGAGTAGACTGTATATTATTATGATCCTAACCTTGTCTATCGGAGTTATGTTCTGGTTAAACAAGGGAGAACCGAGGGTCAGCAATGTCAGTAAGTTGAAAGAAAATCATAACACTTCATTTGCTTTATTAACAAGTCCTGATAATTGGAAGTTCGTCCATTGTACTCCTACTAATATCGAATGTGGTCGCTTAGAATGATCTTTCTTGAGTTGTTGCTAAGCATTGTCACGCTGTATGGTATCCGCTTGTTCGGTAAAGGCAAGCGTAGAGGGAGTATTGTGTGCGTAGTCAGTAACTTCGGGTGGCTCAGTATGTGGATATATACAGGGCAGTATGGGTTTATTCCCATTGATCTAGGACTGCTTATAATCTACTGGGAACGCTTGATATTCCAGATGAAAGGGGGTGATTGAATGACGGGCATAAAGGGACGGTCAGGTAGGCGTTGCTTAAAGAAACCTACTAAGCGTGATGCAGAGATCATACAGGCTGTATTAAAGGGCGCAACCTTGGCTGAACTTGGACGTGTATACGGTATTTCAAGACAGCGTATACACCAAATTCGGAACCGTTGGACAGGCTACCGTATGAACGGGGGCGTGTATTATTACAATGGCGCACGAACTAACCTTAAGAAGAAGGAGAAATAACGATGAGTCTAACGCTACATTGTGGTGCAAGCGAAGTACATTACCATACCCTGAAAGACATTCCCGTAACCGATAAGGTACATTCTTGGGTGGGAAACAGGGGAGTAGTACGCACTCTCGCACGTACGGATCGCTGGAAAGGTATCCAGCATCACGACTTTGCAAGCAACGTAATACAAACGTGTGAGAAACTTGGGATGCCCATTGATATGGCTCGTACCCGATGGGGTGTGAGTAAAGAAGGGGCTGACTTGTTTGGATACATGAAGTTTCAGAAGGAAGTTAATGGACGGCCTACGGTATTGGGCAGGTATTTTTCAAACGACGTGGAACCCGGTATGGGCCTACGTCATTCCAACCGGGGTCGCTTTGCTGCCCAAGGAACCATTGGTGGTAGTGTGTTTGTCTGCGATAATCTTATTATCACAGGTTCATTTCTGTTTAGCAAACGTCATACGTTTAAGAACGTGGAAAATCTCAAGGATATTATTGCGTGCGGTATGATGCAGTATCTTGAGGGGATTCATAATCTAACCAAGCTGGTGGATAGGATGAAGTACCGCTTCATGGATGACCGTGCGATTGCGGATGTGTACCTGAGAGTAGGGCGCAGCAAGCTGATGTCTTGGACGCATATCAGCGACGTTGACAAGCTTTGGATCGAACCTACTCACGATACTTTCGCTGAGAGATACGATGCTTGGCGGTTGTATAACGCATTCAACTCGGTTGCTAAACGTTATAATCCTTCACGGCAGATGGATGTGGTGAAACAGATAGCAAGCTACATCCTGCCAGAAGAAGTACAGGAGGAAACCATATGCTTCTAACCCCTGAAGAAAGGAGGGCTGGTATAGGGGGTAGTGATGTTGGTGCTATTATGGGCGCTAACCCCTATTGCAGTCCGATTAAGCTATACAAGGAGAAGAAGGGGGAGGTTGCTCCCCCCTCTCTCAATCATGCGATGGAATGGGGAAACATTCTTGAGGATGTTATAGCAAAGAAGTATGCAGAAAACAATAACCTCTTCTTCTGTGAAGGACAGCGCCTAGAACTCCCCGATCCTTCTAACTATATGGGTGTGGTTTACAAGCCCAGTATCGTGCGAGGTGGCCCTGATGGGGCCATTGCGTGTGAGTGGGCGTATGCTCACCCAGATTTCTACGAAGAGGTTAAGGGCGAACTCTCTGGTATTGAAGTTAAGACCGTGAGTGAGGGAATGTACCGTAAGTATTGGGCTGAAGGGGAGATTCCCCCGTGGCAGTATTACCAAGTGGTATGGTACTCCATCCTCACAGGTGTAGAGAAGTGGACTCTCTTGGGGTTCGCTCCTCACCTACGTTTATCTGCTGATCCCTTGCTTGCCCATGATCTTTTCATCGATGCGGATACACAGCATAGGGTATTGGAGAAGGTGAAGGAGTTCTGGGAATGCTTGGAGAGTGACACCATTCCCCATGTAGATAAGCTTGGCAATAATGATATCAAGTTGTTATACCCAGAGAACACGATGGATATGGTACAGAGTTCTTCGTCTATTGATTTTCAGGTGAAGCGTTTGTACGCTGTTAAACAACTTATCAAACCCTTGGAGGAGGAAGAGGAATCGCTAAAGAACTCCATTAAGGCACACATGGGTAAGGGGGGTAGGCTTATCAGCCAAGAAGGAACAGAGCTAGCCACGTTTAAATCTCCACGTCCCAAGGTGAAGGTAGATCACAAGGGGATTGTTGAGTCGTTGAAGGGACACGTAAATGCCCATGTATTTCATAAGGCCGAGGCTGAGAATACAAAAGCATTCTTACAAACCAGACGCTTTTTACTTAAAGCCACTTACTAGGAGGTCTATGAAAATATCTAATAACGGAGACTCGCCAGATTACGGCTCGTATGATATGGGTACGTTCCCCGTGTCGGTAGCCTTGAAGATTGTTGACTTGGATAACCTAGTTAAAAACTTAACCAAGGCTGTTGGTAATGACGACGATCATTCAAGCGTAGTGTTGTTTCTTAATCGCAGGGATATTCACCTAACAGATGCAGAAGGTGTCCTTCGTGTAACAATAACTTTAGACTAGGAGGATATATGTCAGACGAAGCATTGGATAAACTTTACAATACGTTCCAATCAAAGAAGTTTAGGGATGACTTGGCTACCTGCATCAAGGCCAAGGGTGATAAGGGCATGGATTATATTCCTTGGTCTAACGTGATGGACAGGTTCATTCGCTTTTGTCCATCCATGACATACCAGTTCCATGAGTATACCCTCAAGCTAAATGAGGCGGGGATTCAATGCGAAACCCAACGCCCATACATGGGTGATAAGGGGGCTGGTTATTTTGTGACTACCAGTATCACCTGTTACGGGGTCACTCGTAGTATGACTTCTCCTGTATACGGTAAGACATTCACTACCGTGAATCTAAAACCTACATCCAAGGACATCCATAACGCCCAGATGCGCTGCCTGTGTAAGAACGCAGCGATGTTCGGGTGTGGTATAGAGCTTTGGACACGGGAAGAAGAGGCCCAGTTAAGGGCAGAAGCAGAGACACCAGCAGATACAGGCTTAGATGAGGACGAGATAATTAATGTTGCCAAGGAAGTGTTTAATGGGAATGAAGTTACCCCGCAACAGGACAGCGATGAGGCGTGTGATAAGTGTGGCTCCTCTATGGTGATGAAGAGAGGAAAGCACGGGCACTTCTTAGCGTGTCCCAATTATCCTGATTGTAAATTCACCAAGTCTATCCAACCATAATATAATAATAATACTTATTTAATATTATTATTATTATTATTAATAATTAATGTGGATCGGGGCGAAAGCCCCTTTCTGCTAGGAGCCTGTATGAATGATATAGCACCAGAGAATATGTTCTGCGCTAAGTTTGCGGACAGGGATGTGGAGCGTGTCATCCTATCCGCTATGATGCGTGAGGCAAGCGAAGCATCCTTCTTCCTAGACAGGTTAATTCCCAACGACTTTTATTACAACCTACATCAACAAATATATTCAGAGATTAAGGATTCCTACAAGCTGAACGGGGATACAGACTACATCACCATCAAGGCTAGGTTCTCTAATCACAAACGCATACGCCAGCTACTCGTAGAGATACAAGACTTTGCGTATGAACAACCTATAGGCAACGAGCAATCCTGTAAGTTACTAAAAGAGTTTTCTTCCAAGCGCCTTGTATCCCAGCTATGTACCAAGGCAATCAACTCCCTCAACGATAACAATGATTCCTCTAGCGCAATCAATATGTTACAGCAAGAGTCCACGGATATACTACGATCCCGTGACTTCTTGTTTAACGAGTCCTGCGTAGCAGAGCCTGAAGAATGGGTGGCTGATATTCAGAATGAGATAGACCAAGGGGAAAGACCAGAGGGTAGCTACGATGGGCCGGGTATAGGGATGCCCTTACTTGACATGAAGATGCACGGACTACAGGAAGTAAGTGTAATCTCCGCACCTACAGGGCATGGTAAATCCATGTTAGCCCTCAACTGGGTGGTACATATAGCCAACAGCGGAGACTACCCCCATAAGATACTGTATATTAACTACGAAATGAATCGTAAACAACTCGCCCGTCGTATATTCGCTATCTCTTCGGGCGTAACCTACGATGAAATTTATAACAGGCGCTTTCGTACCAAGGCCAACGCAAAGAAATACCATGACGCACGACTAGAACTACTGGAACGCAAAAACCTTATCATCACAGGCAACGAACCCAAGACCCTCAATACCACGATGGCCCTGATACAGGAACACGCTACCTGCAACGACGTGCGCATCGTAGTCATCGACCATCTAGGTGAGATTGCAAGCGAACGTGACGAATACAACATGGAGCATTGGATTAAACTGCAAAAGTATGTCAAGGAACTAAAGAACGTAGTCACTCGCCTAGGTTTGCGTGCAATTATAATCGCCCAACAGAACAGGGAGGGTTACAACAACGGACTAGGTGCTGCCGGAGGACTAGGCAGGGTGGCTGGAACCTTGGAACTCAGCCGTATATGTGATTGTTTTATCAATATGTATACTACGAGAGAAGGGCAAGCTGTAATTGCCTTGGAAAAAAACAGGAACGGAGAATCATGTAAATTTAAATCTAACTTTGATGGCCCAAGACAAACCATTACCTTGGAGGAGGCACTATGAAAAAAGGATATGTACTGGGTAGGGACTGCCCACAATGCAGAGACTTGAGCGACAATAATCATGGGGTAGCCTATTTATACGAGGATACCGAGGACTACTTCCCCTCTCAATACAGAGTAAATACGAAAGACCATAAACCTAAACTGAAACTATTCTTCTCCAGACAGGAAGCCAAACGATATATTCAGGAAGAGCTTGGAACAACCGAAAATGAAATTATGATTATCCCTAGATGCGAGGTGACTGATGAGTAAATACAGCAGGGACAAGGGGCAACGTGGAGAGAGGGAAGTATGCCACTTACTAAGCGAACACCTTAACCGCCCTATATCCAGAGAGTTAGGTGCTTCACGGGACGGGGGTTGTGATATTAAGGTTACGATGGGAGCCTTCGTGTACTACTTGGAAGTTAAACTATACCGCAAGATTACGCAAGCTAACGTAGCCGATTGGTGGGAGCAAGCCAAGAGACAAACGGAAGAACATGGGAAGGACAACCTGAACCCTATTCCTATACTGATCTACAGACAGAGCCATTGGAAATACTGGGAGGTAGTTATCCCATTGAATTATATGCTCTGGCAGTTATCAGCTACCAAGTACAAGATGAAAGATGAGGTTGCGCCACGCATTACTACCGATCTCAAATACCTGACTCACCTGATGCTACTGGATACAGACTCAACTATATCCAAGGGGACTATGGACATCTACATTGAGAGGTAATTCTACCACGTAGCGCACGTGTTTTTTGGGGCTACAGGGATTATTATTAAAAAGACATACCTAACCCTACCTAGAGAAAGGTGGCACTATGAAGCCAAAATTAGAGACTAAGCAAGACGTAGTTAAGAAAGATAAGGCTAAGAAAATACTAGAGAAAAGCTACAACATAAAACTGCTTGACCTGTATGAACCACTATACATAGTAGATTGGGTTAGTAATGAAACTGAATCTCATCCAGCTTACGCAAATTGTTTGACGTTTATTGAATTCAAGGCTAGGAACTATGAACACAATACTTTCTCTACACTAATGTTAAGCTTACATAAATGGATGAAGCTGATGAGCTACCATAGCGAAGGGTTTGGCGCAGGGCTATGCGTTGGGTGGCTAGATGGTTTGTATTATCTAGAGATAAACAGATCCCTAAGAACTTATATTACCTTTAAGGTAGGAGGAAGATCAGATCGTAGTATAGAGGGGGACGTAGAGCCTTGCGTATTTATACCTGTAACTTTCTTTAAAAAGGTGGAGGAGCCTAGATCGACCTAAAGTTTACCGGATACCGCAGAAAGACCTCAGAGACTCGATCCTAGCTACCGCTTAAACGAACTGAGAGGCCCGTGAACACCCCTAAAAAAAGAAACGCCACCCCTAGCTAACCTTGCTTACGCCAACCCCTATTTCGCTTTCTGGTGGACAGCCTTAGATTCTTTCTAGAGTTGTTCATTGGATTGCGATCCACATGATCCACATCTAGCCTACTCTTTTTCCCCTTTAATACCCTTCTCCTAGCAGTATTCCTACCCGCCCTTCTTCTCTTCTGCTTGGTTGTACTATGGTAGTTATCATACTCGCTTCTGTAGTCTCTAGCCATAAGCCTGACTTACTCCCTTCAGGTAAACACAACCCACATTAATATTCTCAGGGGGATGCAAGGCCATCGCACGCTCTACCGCCTCTACGCATTCCTGTTCTGAATAATGAATCTCCATAACCTCTGCGTGAATGATATGTGTGGGAGGAGAATTGAGAATAATTAATAGGAGTAACCACATCCGCTACCGTATCTTCTTAGTCTTTTTTATACATTTCAAGGGGATATGAAAGCGCCCTTCAAGTCCTTTATCAGAAGATAAGCTACGGCAGATGATTAAATCAACATCAGTTTTCTCTATGAAATAACCTATTGTTTTAATATACATAGGTGTCGTGTCTATCTTGTCTAGCAACTGCCATTCATCTTCTGATTGAGCATCAATCCATTGGACTTCCAGAATCCTCTGGTGAGTTTCATACAGGGGGATTTTTGTCCGCTTTTTCTGAGCCACGGTGTTCCAGTAAGTGTGAAAGGATTAAGTTATTAGTGTCTCTTATAGGGGCAAGGCCGTTATCCAAGTCCTCCTTGGTTAGCAAGGTACACTCTACACGGTCTACCCTCTCCTCTAATGCGTCCAGCCTATAGAACATTCGCTTCGTAATCCATGCTATAATGCTTGCTATACCACCAAGCAACCAGTATACAAAATCATTTATCTTATCCATCTGCTAGTAAATTCCCCGTCAATTGACTTCACTCAACCCACTCCCAC
>Ga0080013_1001800_pt1 | contig 27203 bp, 44 predicted proteins | sample ETNvirenome_6_85_FD_69236 | JGI IMG/M metagenome (GOLD analysis project Ga0080013, IMG submission 69236) | Marine viral communities from the Pacific Ocean - ETNP_6_85 (SPADES assembly) (version 2) | ecosystem: Environmental > Aquatic > Marine > Oceanic | place: Pacific Ocean | collected 2013-06-19 | reverse complement strand
TCATCTAACCGTAACCAACCCGTAAAGCGCAAAGCGCGAGAGGTAAAGTAAAGAAAATGAAAACCCCCAACTCCATAGTGCCGAGTGCTGCGGCGGGCTTGTATATGCCGCAGAGTAAGATGTCCAACCCTAACCCTTGAGGTTAAAGATAATGAAGTTCCTACAGTAACGGCTATAAGAGGTTTAGCCATCCTCAGAACTACGACAGCCAATGGTTCAAGCTGTCATGCTGGAATAATATGAGAGCCGCCAGCCTTATAAAGATAGACGCCAGAACAACTATAGTCGAGCAGGGTGCGACCATAAACAAAGACCCTACATTTATTATGGCAAAGCATTACATTTCTCAAACATTCGTCGAATATGTTGACGACCGCCTTAGCTTCCGAGAGGTAGTAATAACCCGTGCAGATGCGAGAGTGGATAAGGACGGAGCAAGCTACAAGAATGTTAAAATGTTCCTTCATAAGTTGAGGGCGTTGGGTATTGAGAACCTTCATATTAACAAGTATGAAAAGAAGCGTTACAATAAACTCGTTAGAGAACAAAACAAGTTTAGGAAAGAAGTTAAACTGACTGTTGCCGACATTGCTGAGATGACCAAACAGGCGGTTGCTTCTGATATGTTAGCTAAGGACTGTTAAGTGTTTAAGGCCGGAGAACTCATAAGAAGAAAAACTATATCAGATGGTAGAGCAAGAGCCGTGTGCATAGTAGTAGATAGAACCGGAGATAACTATACATTGTATAACAACTCTCTTAAATCTTTACAGATCATTGCCTTCCCCGTAGTAGAAGCGTTATATATTCCAGTAGTAGATGATGGTAGTTAGCAATGTATTTGTATTTATGTGTTTAGCTTTGCGTAATGCTTTATATTGTCCTGTTCTATTGTGTCTGTTTTTGTTTGGAGGTTTAATATATACACGCTCACACACCAAACGTCAACTTGTGAGTTTAATGTGACAGACAATCCTAACAATATCGTATACTTACCGTGACGTGTAACATCAACTATTTTAACTACTTACGGCCTTGACATTCTTTTGACATTCGACACCTTGCGTTTTGCGCGAGAGTAGGGTATAATAATAACATAGATGGAGGTATATCTATGACAGTAATGGAAGATCTTGCAGGCGCTATGCTTATAACATTCATGTTTATCGTGCTGATGGCGCTATGACACTACATGCGGCACGCTACATATAGTGTGTGGCCATCGATGTGATAGTCAAATCCCCGTGTCTCAATACATATGTGACACTACATGTAGGGATTGACCGAGAGTATAAACAAATAAAGAAACGATTGTATGCGGAGAGTTAAGAAGATAATAAATAAGGTAGGTACAAAGTCACTTATCGTCGTAGCCTATACGCCATTAGTATTATTTATATATGGCAGTGTATTGTATGATGGGTGTAAACACTATGTCAAACATTGCAGGCGATAAGCTGACAATCATTTGACATATGATTTGACAGATACTTGACAGGGGTACCCCCTACCCCCCTACCCCCCCACCACCGGAATGTATGTCTCTATGTTTGACATACCCCTGACATGTCCGGCTAAGTACGTTCACGATACGGCTGAAAAATTTCCAGATTATAACGCTACTTACTACGTGGGTTATTGGGAAAGAGTGAAAGACTTCTTTGAAAAACCACCAAAGGCACACGATATTGAGATCGGATGTTTGGTGACGTGCACATGCCATGGTGGAGTAGCGGTGGTAGTGGAGTTGTATGACAGCCCAACCGAAGAAACACATCCCAGCATGAACATGGCCAAGATATGGTGGGTAAAATTGCCGCACACCAATATTGACCGTACATGGATGCATACTATAGCGAGACTACACCGGTACCCATCGAATTAATCATAACCGAAGACGAAGAGCTAAAAAATCCCCAAAATAAATTTTCAGATAGTTAGTATGTGGGCATTAATGATTACAACACTCAATTAGATGAGTTAGCCATAGGTGACTTAGTAACATTTTGTGGATATAGCTATACACCAGATTTTTTGATTTATGATGAGGACCGTGACGGCACTTTGGGTGTGATAGTTGACATTATGTCGGATATGGAAGTGACGGGCCCACTATATAAGAGTTACGTAATATTTTGGTTTAAGAGGGGCGCCCGATCGGTTGAAATTAGAGATCATCTTAAATTATTGAAGGTACGCCGAGAATGAATTTGTTGGGAGCGAAGGTTAAAAAGGCGAAAGAATCGAGAGTAGGATTGGGCGACGTTGTGACATTTACCGGGTCTAAGCCATTCGTAAAATATATTTCAGCATGGGGCACAATTGTGGAGGTAATAGATAGGGGTGTTTCAGGGCAGCATGTTCTCTGTGGTATACAGTGGTTCAATATTCCGGCCGGTAAGAGAGGCCATATCTCGTACCATTATGAAAATGAGCTTGTACGCTTAGACGAAAAGATTGCCTACGACTCTTTGGGCCGAGCTGTTGTTAATCGCGGCTAGCTGCCGGCATATTATTCGCACGTAAGGGTGCTAAATTTGGCTTATACTGCTTTTTACATGCTTGTGGTGTTAGTTTATGTGGGTTCAATGTGTTCTGCGATTGTGGGCGATTTGAGAGCGTTTGTTAGTTATGTGTATGTGGAGGAAAATTTTTACGGAAGAAACTGTTCGGCGGGTACTATTTAAAGATGGAAAATTTTTTGGTTTAAAAATATGAAAATTACAAAGAAAAAATTGCGCGAATTAATCATTGAAGAACTCACTGCTGATGATAAGGCCGAAATTAAAAAGCTTGCCGCTAAGGAAGCTGAAAAGGCAATCAAAAACCGTGATATTAAAGATATGATTGAAAAAGAAGTTAAGAAGAACCTGAATTCGAGCGCGACTAAGGAAGAAATTGGTGATATTACGAAAAAAGTGCTCAAAAGGCTATATAAAGACCTTTCCTTACAACACCCATACATCATTGACCGGATAAAAGTTTAATTTTTAAGCTGTTTCTTGGAAATGTAACTAAATATGATGAAAAATTTGGAAAATTTATGACCCTAATATCAAAAATCATTCTTTTTGTTGCACCGTTGAATGTTAACATACCCGAAATGTATCATAATAAGAATTTTGTTCCTTTGTATGTGCCTTTGACACCACAATCGCCATTTGATGACGCGCTTCCGGACTTAAATCCTAAAAATGAGTGTAATTTTAATGTATCTTCCAATCTTGCTACTAAAAAAATCAAACATTTTACCTACGAGTGCACTCAGCCAACACATAATTGGCTCCTGATCAATGCATCAGAAGCTAATTATTATGATGTATTACAAAAATAGATATTATTCAGAAGATTTATATATTGGTATGGTTTTAAAGGATGTTGTGAGCGGTGATGTAGGCGTCCTGATCAACCGTTATGATGTTATGGCGGATTGGGAAGACGATGATTCCATCTATGCATGGGACATATTATGGACCGGGCCCTGCACAGACGGCACGAATAGGAACCAGCCCTATACAGAAAGTGGATTACTTGGTATGATCAATGCCGGCCGAATGGAGCCATGTAATGTTGAAGAATGAAAATGAATTAGAGTTGTTGCGCGCCGCAGCCCAAAATGTTATATTGAATATCGGCGATATTATAATCGATCATATTGGGAATATGCGTGGAATTTTAGTTAAACGCATTCGGCATATTGACATGATTGAAGATGATATATATCTATGGGAAGTGAAACTGTTTAAGAATAGTAATAGCAATTATACTGAAACCATTATGGAAGAAGAAGGTTTAAAATTTTCTATTGCGATAGGTACGGTGGAGTGGCATTCAGTTGAATAAAACAGAATATCATGAAGAATTCACCATCGACGAAAATGGTTGGTGTCTTGCTTATGAAACAGGCGATTTAGTTAAAATTAATGATGAAAAATTAGGAATAGTGCTGAACAAGATAGTTGATAAACAAGAGACCATGTTTCCATTTATTCGTGTTTATCTCTTAGAAGACAATAACATATACGATTACGGCCTTAATTCCTTAGAAATTGTTTCTAAAGTTTAGCATGCTCTAATTATTTTAGGTGCAAATAGAAAAATTTAAATCTTTAATGGGTGCAGTAAGCAAATATTGTATTGTTATCAATACTATTTTGTTTGGATTTGCTTTTTATACTTCAAGTCTTGAATTACAAATTTTAAGCTTATCAAATATAGCACTCTTTTTAGTTTATTTTATAATTCAAAAATAATATGAAGAAAATTTTAAATACATGGAAAGAGCTTATAACTGAGAAAAAAGAATTGAAGCATATTGCTTCTGTCTTTATTATTAATGAGAATGATGAGGTGCTATTAATTTTAAGATCTCCAACTGCCAGTAAAAATCCAAATACATGGGAAGTTCCGGGCGGGCATGTTGATCCAGAAGATGATAGTTATAATGCCGCGGCCGTTAGAGAAGCAAAAGAAGAGACTGGCTTAGATATTATAGGGCTTAAAGAGTTGGAGACAGAAGAATATCACAATAGAATTAAGCACTATTTTACCACTGATGAATATTCAGGTGAAATTAAAATAGAAGCAAATCCAGAAACCGATGTGGTTGAACATAGTGATTATAAATGGGTAAAGCTTGAAGATCTTAAAGACTTAAAACAACAATCAAGAGTCTCGCGCTATTTAATGGAGAAGGCAATTAAAATTATAAGGGGAAAAAAATGAAATATTTATTATTGTGTTTAGCTGTGCTTGTGGGTGCCGGCCCAGTCACAAAACAAGATTCTGGAGTAAAACAACCAACCTCATTAATAGCTGAGTCTGTTAATACATCATTTTCAAAAGTTGAGCTGAAGGTTAGGAATGCCGCTGTACGAGTGTGGACTGGCGGAGGTCATGGTTCTGGCTCCTACCTTGTTTACAAAGGGTTTCATTTTGTTTTAACTGCACAACATGTCGCCGATGGATTGGTAGGATCAAATTATCTGGTTGGCAAGGATGATGAGGCAATTTTGACAACATTGGTTTATTCTGATGCTGATGACGACATCGCTGTCTTATTTGTGCCAGAACAATTCAAAAGTATACAGCCAATGAAATATAAACCTACTAAGAAAATTGCCAATGTATCTGAGCGTGTGACATATTCTGGGTTTCCTTCTTCACATAAATTAATGACTATTCGTGGAAGAGTCGCGGGGTACGGGGAAAAAGAAGAATCAGGCAAACAAATAATACTACATACATATGGTTGGTTTGGGTGTTCGGGTTCTGTGATTTATAATGTCTCCGGAGAAATCGTAGGCGTTTTGTGGGGTGTTGATGCTGAATATTATCCGGCTGTGGCAGTTATAGAAGATATGATCTGGGTTGTACCAATTCAAGAGTTGGACATTGAAGTGCCGATTAACAGAATTTGTAGATACAATAAGATGAAATTCTGCTAAAATAAAACTACTTATACACAAATAACAGGATTTAACATGTCAGACTTAAAATCAATTATCAACGAAGAGTACGAAAAGGTAGCCTCTTCACTTAATATAAAAGAACTTTTAAATATGGTTGAGGAAGTCATAGAGCTTCCAATATCAGAGTATTTGGCGCCCGATCTTATAGGCGAAAAAACAGACACTCTTACTGAAGCAGAACGCTTTAGCATGTATATCGACATTCCGAAACTCAATCCCAACGAAGCGTGGGGGGATCCCAATAGTCAATCAAGACAAGACATTGACAGAATATTTGCATCTATTACGCGACAGCCAAGCATTCAGGCGCGAATCGATCACGTTAATAGTTTCGTTGATCCTGCGCGCGCAGAGAAAAAAGGGACTGGTGATAGATTTAACGCTATCCTTAATATGATGATGATTATTGAAGCATTGCAAGCATGCCTAAACGATTATAGCGAATCCTCCGCCGGGTTTGTTTTTGAAGGGTTTATGGCAGCAGTCACCGGTGGTAAGCAGATTGCCGGCCGCGTGGGAGGTACTCTTCCCATTGAAGATTTTGTAACAGGTGATGAAGAGGCAGTTAGCCTTAAGTTGCTGAGTCCCAATACAGGCATTCATGGCAGCTTCACAAACCTTATAGATTATCTGTTTATTCGTGGCGGCTCGGGTGTCCCATCCATTAAATATCTGATTGCTCGCAAGAACTCAGAGGATGGAGAAAATGTTTCTCAGTTAGCCATATCTGACTTTATTATCAATCGCGAGAATGTTGTCAACATAATGACTGCAACTCCTAAGAATGCAGGTCTGCTCGGTAAAGCTGCCAGCGCATTTGAGCAGCATGTTAAAGTATGGCAGGACTCACCAGAGTGGAGGCTCCAAATGTTTGAAATTCTTAAGCAATGTCCGGGCTATACTCCGGGTAAGGGAATGTTTTATAAGAACCTTGACACCGAAGGTGCCTTTGATGATACTGGCAGCGCGCCCGCGGGCCCAGAGAAAAAACAAAAGCAATTTAAATTAATGACCAACCAAAATTTAAAGACAGATTTAGAGAACACCGCAGAAAGAGACGCCGCCGCAGGAAAGGAGCCAAACTTTTCGCGCTGGATAGCTAAGTGGAAGTTGGAAGATCAAGATGAGAAACAGCTAAAGAAGCTCCAAGCTATCTATGACAAACACTATGCTGATGAGGCCGCGGCAATGCAACAAGTTGCTGAGTCTTATTTCGGTTCTTTTCATGAGAGAGAAAAAAGACTTATGAGAGAAGAGGCTGCACTGATGGAATCTTCAGGCAAAAAAGACAGTGGTAAGCAGTGGACTATTACTAGGACTGGTATGGCAGATCTAAGAAAGGTCGCCGACGTAGAATACTATGGTATGTTGAATCTCTCTGACGAAAATATTAAGGCTGTGGCAAAAATCTATATTGAAAAACTGAAGGGCGATATGATGACACTTCTGCACACAACCAAGAGCTTCACTGAAAACGTAGGAAAGTATTTTAGTGCCGATAGGCGCTCCACAGCAATGAATGCGAATAAGCAAGCCCAAGCAGAGGGTGAGGAAGTGGTAGAATTACTCAAGAAAACGCCGACCAAGAAAACAGGCGATAATTAAAATGCTAAATGATGAAGAAATCCTGCTAAAAACAGCAAATTTGTTGGAAAATTTGGATATTTCCACAAAAAAACCCGAAAAAGTCCTTCGGGAAGTCACCGAAGACGAGATGAGAGTATTAGAAGACGTCTTGGAGGACTTAGATCCGGCCGATTTACCCCTAAACGACCTTTTTAGTGGCAAAATGCGGGTTGTTATACCATTTCCGACCACCGACCCATCCACAGAGCTTGGAAAGTTCGCAAAATTCTTTGAAACCCAGGAATATGATGTAGATTGGGAGAAAGGTATGGTTTCTGCGACCAGAGAAGTAACAAGGGTTGAAGATTTCGTTGCTTCTCTTACTGGTGGCCCAGAAAAGAAAAAAATTAAGAAGTTTCAGATGAAAATTGGCAAATTATTCGCTAAAATGGCCGATTTAAGCCGAAAAAAGAAAGAAATAGTCAAAAATGACCCGGAATTTCAAAAAAATGAAGATTACAAGCGTATAAGTAAGCAAATTCTCTTATATGTTCCTAATCCCGGTGTAGCTGGGCCCGCTGGTTATGATTTAGCAGATTTGGCCACAAAATACGGAGAATATTGGAAAGATAACGCTGGATACATCAAAAAGAACATTAATGAGCTTGATAGTGACAAATTTTCCATTATTATTACTCGACATCCGGTAGATGTGCTTAGAATGAGCGATTTTGACGATATTACGTCGTGCCATACCCCACCTAGCCGCGCGGAGGCCTATCAATCGTACTATAAATGCGCTGTAGCCGAGGCTCAAGGGCATGGGGCGGTTGCCTATGTGGTAAAGACAGAAGACCTGCTCTCAGCCACAAATACGGGCAATATAGACAGCGCAGAGCAAGAAATCCAAGAGGGCGAGGTGTTTCGGGACGATAAGCGACCAGATACCGGCGATATTGAACCAGTTTCTCGTACTCGCATCCGTCACGTTAGATATTATGAAGGTGACGAGCCTCCAAAGCGTTGGGATGATGGACAAGACCTCGGAATGCCTGAAAAAAAGGTATATGGTGCAGATATTCCCGGTTTAATAGATACCGTTGTAGATTGGGCAAGATTAAACCAAAAAGAAGTTATCCAAAACATGCCAAGCAGCAACGATGATAATGAAGATGTAGATTTGAATAAATTTATGATTTTTGGTGGCAGTTACGAAGATACTGCTGATGCTGAAGGTAGAAAGAAGCTTTTATCTATTCTTACACAAATTGAGCCAGAAGCTATGAGTGGCCATATGAAGCAGAATAAAGAGACCGAAGCTAATCTTGATGCAAATTTAATCGGCGATATCAAACGAGTGGTGGAAGGCGAATGTGAAGATATAACAAATTATTGGATGGAAAGATATGCTCAGACATTTATTGATTATGAAGTGGGCGAAGACGGCGCCGATAGCGTTTATATTAAACCCACTGCTCAATTTGTTGCTAGATGGCCAATTGATGAGTGGATAAGACTGCCGAGCAATGCAGAAGAAGTTGTGTGGAACTCTGTTGATGAATTAAATGAACGAAACGGCTATGGTGATATATTTGTGCCTTCGAAACACGATACCCCCACAATCCGTAAGATCCGCGAAGAAATACACTTATCTATTCCTATTAACTTTGAGCATCCTGAGATTTATGGTGGTTCATATATGGCCATGTCATCCGAACTTAATGACGCCGGGCAAAATATTGATACCAAGATCGATGATAATCGCGCTGGCTGGGAAGAAATTCTTACACAGTACTTTAAGCGAGAAGGACAGATGGAAGGCGGTGCCTATATTAAACTAGCCAAAGAAATTGAAGATGGCGAACTTACTTCTTATGAGTGGGATCTTGAGACTGATGGTGAATACGAAGATTCATATGAATCAACTGCAAGATACTCTCACTATTATGATCCAGAAGATTTAGGATTAGACATTCGTGTGCTTTTTGAAATTCTTGATTCTCGCGACTTTAAAATTGAATTGAGAAAGCAATTGCTTGAAGAGCCCAGAAAAACTGAGAACACTGAGTATTATCTACAAATGAACGCCACAACAGTGGAGCACGCTGGAGAGGCTAAATATACCGCTATATTCTTAATAAATGCTGACGAGCCTGATATTATGACTGGATTGTTTCAAGAGCTTGTAGAGGGTGAGATGGACGACGAAGACAACCTTAAGGTGGTGTTCAACAGAGTGTTGGCTCAGTTTATCAATGCTCGGCAGCCATCGCATATGCAAACAAACGAGAGTGTAGTGAAGTCTTGGAAAGGATTTTTAAATTCATGAGCAAATATATGCAAGATCCTGACTTCCTTTTCAGTGTTTTAGCAATGGTCGTTAAAAAAAATGGTGGTATAATAACCATTACCGAAGAAGAAATGAAAGATGTATCAAAAGGAGATCTGATAGGGATGTATTATGAACCTAAAACTGGTGATTTAGTACTTAAGCAAGTAGAAAAAGAAGATATGATGAAGGCCACATCTATGGTTCGCGACGATGTTGATGAGGTTTACGATAACTAAAATGTCTGAAAATTTTAGGAAATTGAATATTCATTTTGATGTTGAGGCTCTAAAAGAGGCATACGATTCTGCAGTTGAAATTCTAGGGTTCAGTGGAGAGTTTTCTAATTGTATTAGTCTCACTCATCCGGGTTCTGGCAATGCCGATACAAGGGGTATATTTTGGATGAGAGACAACAATTATAAAGAAATACAAATTGAAAAGATTGTAAACGAGGAAGCATATAGAGTTTTTGAACCCTTGTTAATGCAGACTTATTTTAAAAATATATATGATGTCCTATCTCAACATTACACATTAGGGAGAGTGCGAATACTTAAAATGGGTTCGCGAAGTACTCTTAGTTACCACAGAGATCCAGAAAACAGATTGCATATACCTATTATCACGAACCCGGGCGCATTGATGATAGTCAACAACGAGGCATACCATATGAGAGCAGATGGTAGTGTGTATTATATGAATACTGTTGATTATCATACTGCTTTGAATGGGGGCAATAACCCACGTATTCATCTCGTTGCGACGATTTTGGATGATAATAGTGAAGAAGAACTTTATGAGGTATACGGTGGTGATTGATCTATTTATCGTAGGATTTATTTGTGTAAGCCTAGTCGCGACTTTGGCGACCAAAAGTGAAAAGCAGAAAGAAATTCAAATAGAGGAACATATAAAATGAAGTATATAATGATTTTTTTACTCTCCGGTACTGCGTACGCGGATGATAAACAAGAAGAGCCTAAAGTTGTCTATAAACAGCGAACTGAAATTGATTTTGATGGGGTAGAGGTGCAAGGAGAGTTGGTAAAACCACAAGGATCCTTGCTTTTAGAGCGAAAACATGCTAAATTTAATCCTATGATTAAATTACGCACAGACTTCGACGATTTAATGGATAAATCAGTAGATGAAATAAAATGAAACTCCTACTTGAAAATTGGCGAGGGTTATAAATGGCAATAACTATAGAATATATGAGGCGTAAACAAAAACAGTTGGAAAGGAAGTGGGCGAAAGAAGCCGAATTAGAAGCTGAGAAAGAGGCTCAACGCGTTGCTAAAATAGAAGCTGAGCTTCGTGAACAGGAAGAGATCATCGCACGCAAAAAACTTCTTATGGAACAACGGGAAAATGAGCGGATTCACCAGCGATATATTAAAAGAAAACAGAAAATAGCAGATCAAAAATGGGATAAACAGTTTGATGTCTTGATGACTCAGATAAAGAATCGCCACCAAAAGGATGATAAGCTTGAAGAAATAAGGATTATAATCCAAAATCGCGAACCCTCTCTTCAAGAGCTTGATTGGGATAGTTGGTTATCTGACCCCCTTAACCAAAGACTGGCTGATTTAGATTTTGATCACGCGATGGAAATGTTTAAGCGCGATAACCTGTTGGCGGCCCGGCGGAAGCCGACGCGCGGGAAATCGAGGAAAGTCACCCCCAAATATGCTTTAGTATTCTCCGGCGATCGATCTGGGGCAACAGACTCACATGCAACAACTACTTTCGATCCTGATACTTACGAACTTTGGAATGGGTTTACTATTTCTTTTTGGGTCAGGCCGGACGAGAGAATGAACCAAACCTCGGTTATCTTAGGTTCTAAGAACAATTCACCGGAGTCACGATTTAAATTTGGTATTCACTCAAATGGAAATATAAATGTGGGTATTGGAGGCACTAATGTTACTGGAATAGACAATCCAATGGAAATAGGTAAATGGTATAATTGGGTGATAACTTATACTGGCGATGATAAAGGAGCAGGCGAAAGAAAAGTTAGAATGTGGATAAATAATGATCCAAGAATGACTAGTAATACCAATACTCGTTGGGCTAACCAAAGTGCAGCTAGGACAATATATTTTGGAGGTCGTAATACCGATGATTCATATACTCAGGGCTTTGCTTGTGCTCTTACTAATGTAGCTATTTATAATGTCTGCAAGGATTCTGATGGAACTTTTGCTAATGAAGTGTATAACAATGGAATTAAGCATAATTATATCGGTACCGATGATCTTGTAGGATATTGGAGATTTAGCGAAGGAAGCGGAATCACTATTGCAGACACTTCTGGAAACGGTAATGACGGAACCTTTGGAGCTATTTCTGGACAGACGACTGCCTATCCAGCTTGGGAGAAACTATAAATGAAACTTTTACTTGAAAACTGGCGTGAATACTTGAAAGAAGAAGAAGAGGTCGAAGAGGGGTTGGCTTCGAAATTGGCTCTTGGGGCAGCACTTGCCGGCTCAGCTAGTCCTGCCATGGCTCAAGACACCGGTGGTGTCGATACTGGCGAAAAAACTCAACAGGTAGACAAAACAGAAGATACATCCGAGTTAGTAAAGAATGATGATGGTTCATATAGCTTAACTTTAGATATTCCATCGCATTTACAAAAACTAATGCCAAGTATGAAACGAACATTCGTAGGAAACTGGGCAAAAGCAGAATTTGCTAAGAAGATGGCTGGTTCACAAGACTGGGGCACTATTGATTTAAATATCTCCGGAAGGGTCTCGACAATGACCCCGGATACTGTGACTTTTACCGGCAATATTGTTAAATGAAACTCCTACTTGAAAATTGGCGAAAATTCATAAACGAAGAGATTGAACCCATCACAACCCTTCGTATCTTCGACTTCGATGAAACAATAGCCCATACGGAGTCAGAAACACGTGTTAAAGCCCCCGACGGCTCTGAGGCGACCCTGCGTGACCAACAAGAGTTTGAAGAGTATATGAACGTGGCCGCGGCGAAAGAAGGCATAGAAGCTTTTGACGCCGTAGATCAATTAATGGAGTTGGGATACCAGATTGACTTAAGTGACTTTTCTATTGTTAAGAATCCTCTGGAGATTAATCTGGTTACTGATAAATTGCGGGAATCGACCGAAGATGCAAAAACATATATAATGACGGCACGACGCGGTAACTCTTTGGGGCCTATTTTGGATTATTTGGATGAGATCGGCATTGACTCTTCAAAAGTGCGCGCAATTGCAACGCAAGGAGAATCCAAGGGCGATGTGATGGTTAATATGCTTCGACAAAAGCTTATGCCGAATGGAAAATCAAATATTAATAAAATTGAATATTATGAAGATTCTGAAAAGAATATTAATGATGTTTTAGAAAAGGTATGTGAAAACCCAGCTATTGCTGATATCAAACCAATCGATTTTGAGCTGGTGATAAATAAAGTTATCAATAATGACGGCCAATACAGTATTCAACGGATTGAATGTGGTCCTCCCAACTAATTAAGAGCGGTGGAGGAACCAACAATGACCGACTCGAATGGATGGGAAACATACTCTAAATTGGTATTACAGCAGCTTGAAACTCTTTCAAGTGGAATTGAAGCTCTGCGGACTGAACTGCAGGATGTTAAGGGTCAATTGACCGAACTTAAAGCGAAAGAAGATCGTGTGCAAGATATTAAAACTTGGAAAGAGAAGATAGATGATGTTGCCTCTCCTGCGCAATTGAAAACCGCACTTGAAGAGATTGATGATCTTAAGACCTTCAAGACCAGAGCAATTACTATCTTTATGATTGTTCAAGCATTGACCGGCTTCGTTCTGACGTACGCGCACATATTATAGTTGCAAAATGTAAAAAAAATGTTATATTGTTTTTATGCTTATGTACACTTTTAAAACAGGAGATTTGGTCGCCAAAATACATCCATCGATAAAAGAACCGTTGCAAGTAGGTCTCATTATAAGTGATGATGAACAAACTATTACAATAAAATGGACCTCTTTTAATAAAAGTTTTTTTATGGAAAAAGAAGGAGATATTTTTCGAGAACTAAATAAATCGTTTCTTTTGAGTACGGTGCAGGTATATCGAGGAAATCAAGAAGCTAATTTGTCATTGTTGAACAGTAGTTACTTTGATGGCAACTGATTCTAAAACGGATGACCGCTTAGCTGTAATTGCACGGCAGATTACCGGCAAAGTTAGAGAATCAGACGAGTTAATACCAGAGGTATTTATCAAAGGCACCGGTGATATGGTTTGTTGGAGTCCTGGAAAAAGATGCTTTATTAAAATTGCGCGTGGTCAAGGAGCATATATCGTTAATGGTAAAGAGAACGAATATGGAAGAGTCCTTATTTATGTACATGCGGGGTATATTGTAGAAATTGAGCCTAAAGAATTGCTCAATATAGGGTATGATTAAAGAATGTTGTTTGTATTTGGTAGATTTTGGAAAACCGTATTGACTGTATTTGCTGCTTGGTTGGCATATGCTTTTGTTGGTTTCGAATTATCTGTGATCACTTTATTATCTCTCATAGTGGCCTCAAACTATAGAGAATCGTAAAATATATGCTCTAGTAACATAAATGTTTCAATAATTGAAATATTATATTCTATTTAAGGCGTGGCCACAAAAAAAAGAAATCTTTATAATAAGCAGCGTCTTAAAGAACCTCAAGACATTAAGGCGGCTTATATTTTACGCTGGATTGATCCAGAAAATAATGAGATCAATAACAATGGTCCGTATTCAAGTGAATCTAAAGCGATAGCTGAACAGAATGCCAAACTACTTAAAGGTATCTGTTCTTGGTTGGTCGTATATAATGGTAAATAAAGACTCTTTTGGTGAATTATCCTCTAAAACTCTTGAAATAGGTGATATAGTAGAGTGGTCGCGTTGGAATTCTGATTATGAGCGATTTGATAAGCATTTTGGAATTTTATTAGAAATCAAAAATGAAATAAAGTCAAATCGTTTAATATCTATAGCCAGAGTTGCACCGTTGAATGGTACCACGCCCGAGATGGAATTTTTTGCACTGAGTCTTCGTTTGGTTTCAAAAGGCAATCAGTCTGATGTAAACCATATAATTGAAGATTGAGAACTACTTATTGTTATGATTGATATTTTGTCGCCATTAATTAAAAAGTTTGTCCCTTTTGCAAAAGAGAAAATGGGTTTCAAGAACCCTCCAAAATTGTTTTTACGGACTGACAACAAAAATGCCGGCAACCCTTTAGGCAAAACCGCCTTTTATGATCCAGAGAATCAAGCCATAACATTATATGTTACCGGTCGACATCCAAAGGATGTTATGCGTTCTCTTTCTCATGAGTTGGTGCATCATACTCAAAATTGCAATGGACAATTTGATGATGTTGGTGAAATGGGTGAAGGGTACGCACAAAGTGACGAACATCTTCGTGAAATGGAACGCGAAGCATATGAAACTGGAAATATGTGTTTTAGAGATTGGGAAGACAGTCTAAAGAGCACTATTTATTATGAACATCTACAAAAAGGAGATAAAAAGATGTCTACAAAAGATTGGAAAAACAAGGAAATTACACAGCTACTATCTGAAGCGTGGGGTTTCAAATTTAACTCACTACAGGAGTTTGATAAATTTAATGGCACGGGCGAAGTGCAAGAAGAGGCTGCCGAAGAGGTAGTCGAGGCTGCTACAGATAATGTTGAAGAGACCGTAGAAGAGACCGTAGAGGAATCCGCAGAAGAAACTGTTGAAGAAACTGTGGAAGCTAATGCTGATGGTGACGTACAAGAAGAGAACATCGAAGAGATAGCGGCCAAGCGCGCAGGCAATGAAGACCGTGATCAAGGAAAAGACAGAATGCATGCTGATCGTATGCACGAAGTTGCAGATGAAGATTTACAAGAAGAAGCCGAAGAAATTACAGAGGATAATGAAGAAACTCCTTATACTGAGGAACAAATCAAAGAAATCCTTCGTAAGGCCTTGGCGATTATTAAGGAAAATAAATCCAATGGGCAGGAAAAGTAAAAGTTGAGACTCGAATTGAACTCAAAAAACTTAAACAAAAACTTATACTTGATTTATTATGGATCCAACAAATGGAGGATAGCGAAGTGTCTTTAAATTCAGACTGGCAAGACTTTCTTAGTGAGAGCTTAGACGAGAAAACCATCTTTACCTATATTCAAGGTCTCGAAGAGATAATTTCCAATCTTAAACCTCGTACTATGACCGAGAAAAGAAGAATGTCTTTAGCCAAACAACACTTGCGTGAAGTAAAACGCTATGCCCGCAGAATGCAAAATGAAAATACAATTTTGCAAGAAAAACTTAACATCTTAGAAGAGTCTAAAGGAGACGAGTAATGGGCGGCGCCGCTGGGCATATGAATCATCCATTCGATTTAGGGTGGGTTGACACTGGAAATGATTTACTTGATTTCTTTGAGCGAGCCAAAGTGTTTGTAGAGAAAAAGGGAGCCGGCGCTGTCAAGATTGATGGTGTCAATGTTTCTTTTAAAGTCGTTGGTGACGAACAAAAAGAGTTTGCCGTTGACCGCGGGTCATTAAAGCCAATTGATATTGAAGGTATCACGATGGCGCGTGTGGATGACCGCTTCCCAGAAGGTCACGGTATGAGGCCGGCCATTCGTACGCTATTAACAATTCTCAATACCGCTCTTCCGAGTATGAAAAAAGAGTTAGTCCAGCTTGGTATGTGGGATGATCCATCATTATTTCTAAATACAGAATATGTTGCCGGCACGACAAATGTTACTTCGTATGATGAGAATTTCCTAGCTATCCATGGATTAAACCAATTTTATCATAAGATACACAGCAGAAATGGTTCAGAACGACCAGGCGCAGAGCGTCCGGAAGGAATAAAGGCTCCAAGTGTAGAGACGCCTTATGATCAGTCTGTAATGGACAGCCTAATCAAAAAACTTAATCCAGTAGCAAATGAATATGGGTTTCAAGTATATGGTTCTGTACCCACTGAAAGGATCGGCGGTTCTAACATTGATTTTGAACGTACGCTTTCGGAACCTTTTACTGTACGTATCTCAGATGAACGTGAGATTACCAAATCATTAAAAGAATGGCTCTCCGAGGCCTCTAACCCCCGCTACAAGAGCGTCAAACTCAAAAGCGGCAAGAAGACCCACCCTTTGCATAAAGAGCTATACAAAGCGATTCTAGATGGTTCTACACCTATTGTTGATTTAATCGAAGATACAGACGCTGAAGCAGCCATTTATGGTGCTATTATGATGCATGCAACTCGTATGCTTGGTAATGATATTCTTCGTGGCCTCACAAGCCCTATGGGCGATGTGATGAATCATGAAGGTGTTGTTATGCGCGATGACAAAATGTTTGGGCCGAATCCAGTCAAGATTACCGGCGAATTCATCCTTGGTGGTATGGGTTCAGCATTCCAAGCTGACACCTCTCTTAGCGAAGACGAGGAAGATTTTGTTGGATATAAGCACAAGCCGTTACGCACAGAAGAAGATGAAAACGAAGATCCAGTAGTAGATACAGACTTCAGAGAACCTAAGAAGATCGCAATTGTTCCAGGTTCCTTCAAGCCTCCCCACAGGGGCCATCTTGAAATGGTACAGCAATATGCTAACAATAATGATGAAGTATATGTTCTTATATCAAACCCTCTTAAAAAACAAAGGGCGCTAGCGGATGGATCCATCATCGGTGCCGAGGAAGCTTTAGGAATTTGGGAGATTTTGGCCGGCCATTTGGGTAACGTAGACATCAGGGTTTCAGATGCAGCATCACCTATGACTGCTACATTCGAGATGCTAGGTGCCGCGGGCCCCTTACACCCCAAAGACATCATTACTTTAGGCGCCAGCACCAAAGGTGGTGATTGGAGGCGTTGGATTGGTGCTGAGAACGCAAAAGGTGTTCGAAGTGACATCACCATTAGAGACGCCAGAAAAACTGCTGTAAACCCTGTTGTGCATAGTCCAGAGTATATGGCTCTCCTAAGTCTTTCTCCGCTTAAGGATGAAATGCCAAGTGTTAAAGACGCCAATAAAGATCCTAGAGAATTCCACGCATCTGACATGAGATATCTTCTTGGTAAAGCTGATGATGATGAAGAGGCTGTCGAATTGCTGGAGGATTTTGTTGGTGCTGATAATGTGTCAGATCTGTTATCTGTATTAAATATTAACACTGGATTGAATGAAACTAGCTTTTCTGGTGGTATTTCGGGGGCGCCTGCAGCAAGAGGCGGGCCATGGCATAATCTTGATACCAACGCTGAAAATGATAAAGAGAAAAGAATCAGCAAACTTAAGAAGGAAAATATTGATTTAAACATCATTGATGATGTGATAAGACTAATTATGGAAAAGGGTATTGTACAATGAACCAAGATGAAAAAACACTCAGAGAAAGTATAAGACATATGATCAAACATGTCAAGAACAAAAGAACAACTGAAGAAAATAAACTTCGTGAAACCATTCGTGGGTTTATGGATTACGAGTTGGAAACTCTTCTAAAAGAAAGACAAACACCAGGCGTAGATCCAACTCCCAACAAATCAACTGGGATTAATGTCTTAGAAGAACTTCTTAAGAAGATTGTACCAGTTTTAGAAACAGATTACAAATCATTAACAACTGATGATTCACAAAGACAATCTTTTAGAGCGCATATTATTAATGCTGTTGTTAACACCCTCACTCCCGCCAAGGTCAACACGGATGCTGGTCCGGAAGATCTTCAAGAATTCAATGATGTAGAAGAGGATATTAATATCGATGTAACAGACGATGCAGATGATAAATTTATTGATATTCGCACAGATGCAGAAAAAGCCGATGCCGAAGAAGTAGAAGAAGACCCAATAGATACTTTTGGAGCTGGTGTGGACGGGGATAAAACCGGCCGCAACGTTGCATATCAAAGCTTTAAGAAAATTGAAAGCAGTGTTATTGATTCATATGAGCTTCTTTCAAATCCTGAAGATCAGGAATTATTTTATGATTATCTGATAGCCAATCTTAAACTATATTTTGATAAGTTTGAGGAAGAGCTTTCAGGCGCCGTACAAGAACCTACAAACCAAGCCTATGACATGGCCAAAGACGCACCGTCTGGCGCGCCCGATGAAGAAATTGAGTTCGAAGTATAAATTTTTTTAAATTGTCACTTGACAAACCTTGAATTTAGTATTAACTTATAAATGTGTTCTGCTTGTGAAAGTATATGAAAGTAAGTCATAAGAAAAAGAACTTGACAACCACAAATAAGAGTATTATACTAAAACTGTGCTTGCAAGATGAACTGTTAGTACAAATTAATAAACTATCTTTAGAAGATCTAATAGCAGTTAAACTAGAACTGTCAGCAAACAATATTAATAATAGATTATATGGATTTGATATCTGGCGCCAGAGTAATAAGATAGTGAAAGAAGCAATATTGAAATTTGCTATATCAACCACAAACTCTAAAAAAGATGCAGCTAGATTCCTAGGACTGACTTATTTAGAGTTTAAACGTGTAATCAAAGATTATAGTGTTACAGATTTTTTTACTGAGGAAGAATAGTAATTATAAATCATTCGGTTTTAAACATACATGGGACAGCGGCTCCATACCTATTATGAGCCACTAAATCAGCGAGGTTGAAACAAATAATCTATAGGTCAGCTGTGGCGAGCAAAAGAACCACAACCGAATGTATTTTTTAAAAAAAGCCTATTTATTGTAGGTATAAGTATGAAAAAGCTATTTTTTATGATCGGACTGATGGGGATGACTTGTTGTAAGGCCACCCCAATAGACATCGATCAATCCAACACAGATGAGCCAATGATCGGCGCCGAAGATCATACAGGTTCCACAGGCACTGCACAGATGCCACCAGACGGAGTTGTACCGGCAGAAGATTGTCAGCACGTCGACATAGGAGATACACCTTGCAATTTTAGGCTATTAGATCAGAATCAAGAAGTATGGAGCTTGTATGATTATAAAGGTGATATCATTGTATTAGACTTTTCCGCAGGATGGTGTGGCCCTTGTCAGGCCGCTGCAGACCATACTCAAAGCTTGCAAGATGATTATGCAGATCAGGGCGTACAAATAGTAACAATTCTTATCGATGGCGCCCAATCAGGCACTGAACCAACCACAGAAGAGATTAATGCTTGGGTTTTAAGTCACAACATAACGACAGCACCAATATTACAAGGATCCAGAGATAAAATGTTGGATCCAACAGCCATCGATGGTTATGCTATAGGAGGTTATCCTACCTATATTTACATTGGAAGAGACATGAAATTTTATGCTGGACACACTGGTTTTAGTGATGAATATGCCCGCCAACTAATTGATGGTGCACTATAGTGTGGAAAATATATAAGTATAATGGCCACTATATTCAAGGCGATTTATTGAGTAAGCACTCAAGTGAAGATGCTGCTCTTAAACAAGCAGCCAAGAAAATTGGATTTACTTTTGTAGAGAAAGTTAAAAGAGGAAAAGAGACCATAATTTGGTTAGATGATGAATTTCATAATCCATTAGGTCTAATTACAAAGAAGTCGAGGGGGTGATTTAGGTTTCGACGTGGTATAGAAGAAATCGAGTGCAAGCAGGTTAGATACGACCTTAACAGTTCAAATAAATTAGTTGCAAATAACAACACACACTTCGAATCTGTCCGCTTAGCGGCTTAATCGGGAGGTTGATTAGAACCTTCTATCCAATCTAATCAAAACAACAGACAAGTTGTAAAAATCAAAAAACTCAATGCAACAGGGAAGTAAGCATTGTTTTATAACTTCCTACATTTGTCAGTAACTGATAGAAATTGACCAAGCTTGTGGATGACTTAATTTTGGGCATATTGCGGACGCGGGTTCAACTCCCGCCACCTCCACCATTTAGGATAATATTATGTTTGATTGGTTCAAAAAAAAGAAAAGGCCAGAAAAAATCAAGTTTTACCCAGAAGAAGATTTTATAGATGATATTGAAGAATCTTTATGGGAAATCAAGGATGAATATGATTTGGCGACTGAAGAAGTTGTTGTATTAGTTCGCTCAAAAAGAAAGAATTTTGATTATATTCATAAAGTACGGGAAAAAATAAAACAATTAAAATAGATACTAATAGAGAGAAAAGGGAGGAAATGGATATTTCTATGTTAAAAAAGGCTCTTTTTCTGCTATTAATGATAGGTTGTGCAAAACACCCAGTCACGTCAGAAGACCCACAAGGACTATTAAAATTTGCTGGTTCTAACTTTACATCAACAAGTAGTATTTGCTTAGATGGAGTTATAGTTGCATTAGATCACGTGTGTACTAAACCAATTGAAATATATGACGGTTATCCGTATGTTTCAATTAGGTGTAATAAAGTTGGTAAAGAGAGTCCCCCTTGGGACCAATACAATATTATTGCAGTAACACACACGCAAGCGACAACACCACCAGGATCCGAAATGATTTGTGCAGACCCAGCAGCAAGAGTATTCTTACAAGAGCTTCCAAAATAAAAAGGTGAAGATACAGATAGCATTTTACAAAGGTGACGGCAATATTCTTAATAAAATTGTTCGTTGGTGGACAAATAGTGTTTATAGCCACGCTGAACTTGTGATCCCTGAATCAAACACTTGGATGGGGATCACACCGCTGGTAAAATCAAAAATAAATGCTATTAAAAAAGAAGAGTGTAATATAGAAGAGTGGGATTTTATCGATATCGAAATTTCCGAAAGTCAATATAACAATATAATGGAGTTTTATGAAGACACTTGTGGCCATGGCTATGACTGGGCTGGAATGCTTTTATCACAGTTTTTACCCTGTAAAATTAAGCACAAACATCGATGGTATTGTAGCGAATGGATTGCTTATGCACTACGTATCTCAGGTATAATTGACTGGAGAGTAATTAAAATATATGATCGTAAGGACTTATCTCCTGCTGTGTTATACGAATTAGTAACGATGATGGTGGAAATAAAAGATGAAATACAAAGTTGATGAGTGGGTGTATTATTGTAGATTCCCAAATTCAGAATTTGGAGATCTTAAAGAGGAAAGAATCAAGGCTGTTGTCTTAGAAGTATTAAACACAGATGAAATCTATGATTATAGAATATATGTTGATAATGGTACACCAACTTATTTAAAAGTCAAAGAGAAGAATATATTTCCTTTTAATAAACCTAATTAATATTGATATGTGGTTAAAAAAAGCAGCATTTTTATTATTCCTTCTTACCCTGTCCTGCACATCTGATTATAGTGTTCGTACAGAACAGGTTCAAATAGAAGAGGTTATACTTAATGAAGTACATATCGACTCCTATATACAAGCATCCAAGCCAGAACAAATTGATGTATTGATTTTGCTCGATACCTCTTGTTCTATGGATGATAATTATAATCAGGTCAGTACTGGTGTAGAGATGCTTAGAAACGATCTGAACAGCGTCACAAACGATTATAATATTGGATTTATTAATACCTCTCTGGTCGACCCATATTATGTGGGCCCTTTTGATAATGCTACTCCTATTATTGATTTTATAATGGCACCCTGGTCGCTGGGAGGCGATCACACAGAAGCCGGTTTCTCTGCATTGTATGATTTTACACGTTCAATGCCTGAAGCACCGCTATTTTTTAGAGAAACAGCCGACAAACTTTTCATATTCATTTCCGACGAAGAAGAACAGAGTGGCCTCCCAGTCAATGTATTCGAAGACTGGTTGCAAGCTGAGTTTGGGGGTGTTCAAAGGGACGTTGTTTCTATAGTAACAGTTCCAGATAGTGAATGTGAATACACGAGCTATAGTGCGAATGTGGGATACAAATATATCGACTTGGCTCGTCATTATGGCAAGGACCCAATTGATATATGTAGTGATTGGGAGTTGTGGCTTTCAAATAGTACATTTTTGGTAGGCCCAATAGATTATATAAATTTAACCTACACACCAATGGAAGATAGTATTAAAATATACATTAACAGGTTCGCAATCAGTGATGCGGTCTGGGAATATGATCCAAAAACCAATTCAATATTGTTGGATTCTATACCCCCAGAAGGCGCCCTGGTTGAGGCAGCCTACATAATATCTCAAGAATAACAAGGTGTAAACTATGAGTAACGACAAGAAACCCACCGTGATGGTGAGTGGCGGATTTGACCCCGTACATGTAGGTCATATTAGAATGATTAGAGAGGCAGCAAGATATGGAGATGTGATAGTCATCGCAAACTCAGATGAATGGCTGCATCGTAAAAAAGGATTTAACTTTATGGATTTCCAAGCCAGATATGAAATTCTAGACTCCATCAAGGGGGTGATTTTGGTGGATTCAGTTGATGATTCAGATGGTACAGTTTGTGATGCCATAAAACGTCACAAGCCAACCTATTTTGCAAATGGTGGTGACCGCGGTAAAGAAAATACACCGGAACAATCTGTATGTGAAGAGCTGGGAGTGGAACTTTTATGGGGGATAGGTGGCGAAGAAAAAGCAGCAAGTTCTTCCGAGTTGGTAGAAAATACGCGCAATTTTGACACACCCCCACGCCGAACACCGGTATCTCACTCAGAAAGATAGCACTTGATAGCATTATAATGCATAGTTATAATGTGATGGAAACGATGAAAGCTTTAAAATTGGACTCTTCATTCCGTCCGGTTGGTATCATTGATTCAGCCGATGCACTTGTACTTTGTCTCATAGGTAAAGCACAGGCAGTAGAAAACTATATGAAAGAGATACATTCGGTATCTCGTTCTTTTAAGATGCCGGCAGTGATAGTGCTAAAACGCTATGTTAAATTTAGATTTAATACGATTGCCTGCAATCGAAATAACGTTTTGTGGAGAGACCAACACACTTGTCAATATTGTGGTAAAGACTTCGAAGCTGATAAACTAACGCTTGATCACGTTATTCCAAAATCTCGCGGCGGCAAGAACGTTTGGAACAATCTAGTAACCGCTTGCAAGAAGTGCAATCAAAAAAAGGCAAACCAAACTCTTAAAGAGTCGGGGATGCATCTCATAAAGAGACCAGTACAGCCAAAAGCCAACGTCCTAAGAACCATAAGTAAAAGCCAAATAAGTCCTATTTGGAAGAATTATTTATGGGATTTTAGTTGACATCACGAGTATAAGCGGTTACAATAGTAATATGGATTCGAATAAGTTCATAAAGTGTTTTTTATCGGCCAAGGGTCACAAAAACTTTTATTATCCTTCTAATGTCAAGGTTTTGATAAATGAAGAGTGTACAAAAGAGCCACTAAGTTGGCTTGGCGGAGATCATAGGAATCTTAGAGCAATAAAAGTTCTTAAATCTTGTGTCTTACCGCTTCATATTACACATACGGTGACTACCAATATGGCTCCCCCCGAGAAAGACACATATATAGCTGTTTGGGTTGAAAAATAAAACATTGCCCCTTAGCTCAGTTGGTAGAGCAATTGACTGTTAATCAATGGGTCCGCGGTTCAAGCCCGCGAGGGGCAGCCACCTAAGACATACAAAGGAGAAATAATGTCTATCTTAAATAAACTAAAAAATCTAAAACTATCAGACGACACAATGTTAACACTTAAATTTGAAGAAGGTACTGATGTGTTTCATTTTAATGAAACCGAAATTGAAACAGCACTTTCCGAAACAACAGTAGTTAGCGAATTAGCAACGCTGGTAGCTAATTCTAAGCTTGATGCTCGTAATTCTTGGTATGGAAATATTCTACAACATTTACGAGATAGTGATTATCTTGAAGATTATGAGCGCGGCCAATTCGAATTTGAAGATTTTTTGACTGAAACATTAACAGAGAACTTCTATGAACATGAATTGATCGAACATTCAACCGAAAAATATGATCACAAACGCGGATTCACCACATTAACAGCAGAAGTACAAATTCCATACGCTAATTTTGTCAGTGAACAACCATACACGTTTGGCTGGACCATATCAGTTGAGACAGATGGCGGCACACTTACTTTTAAATAAAACATTAAAATGTTTATGAATCCCTGGTATTATATAACAAATATTTTTAACAAAAAGGAGAATAAAAATATGGCTGATACACCAACCACCAACAAATCGTTAAAAACGGAATTGAAAAAGCAGCGCGAGGAGATTATGTCACTGCGTTCTAGATTAAGCACATTAGCAGATGAAAATTATGTGCTAAACAAGGATCTCAACAATCTAAAAAAAGCAGTATCAGAAGATATTAATTTTATTTATGAACGACTAAAAGAAATCAAATCATAATAAAATAAATGAATTTATATCCACAACATTATCTTGGATTTGAAGTAAATAGCACAGTTGCCGAACGCCTCGAATTAATCGAGGCGTTTGATATATATGAGCTTAGTCATGACGAAGAAGAGTTTTTCGACAAATTTGAAGAGAAATATGGAGTCTATCCATATACAGTTACAGATACAACGGTTGGCCCTGGAAGTTATATACAAAGTTTGAAAGGCTTTAAACAAGATAGTATATATGTCTGCTTTCATCCAGCTACTGCTGGGGATGACCGGTGGGAAAAAATGATTTCGTTGCTTGAAAAAATTGATATATGTATACAAGAAGGTAAATGGTCTGAATTAGGCTAGCCGGCGTTGCTCTGTTCGCCCATAAACAGAGGGGGAGCACCCGACCCATACGTAGGTGCGGTTGTGGGTTGCCTTAAACCTACAGTTCAGTCTGTAAGAACTATATAGTTACAGAGGGCAAGCTGGCGCTGCTCGATGGCAATCACAAACCAGCATATATTGGGGTGAAGCGCCACAGGCAGGTGCACCGGGTTGTTACCCCGGCCGCTGCAGGTTCGAGTCCTGCTGCCCCAGCCATCATTCCTAATATGAAATATAAAGCCAGTGATATTGTGCTTGTTGAGTCATTTGCGGGGCCAAGAGTTTGGGTACGCCTAATAGAACGCATTTTAATACCTAAAAACGTATGGGGCGCAGATGGTTGGGATGCAAATATTATATATAAAAAAGATATAGACCGTCTAATCAAAAGTGGTGTACCATACAAACGCGGCAAACAGCCCCGCGTTTTTGTGTTTGATTGGCAACTGATTAAAAGAAAGAAATAATAACTTGACTAATTCTTTATGATCAATTATGATGTTGATATGAATATTTTTATCCTTGATAACGATCCAAAAACGGCCGCCACAATGCTGTGTGACAAACATGTTGTTAAAATGATTTTAGAGTCAGCACAAATGTTATGTTCAGCTTTGGTTTGCCATAATATCGATAATACTCCTTATCGTGCAACTCACAAGAACCACCCTTGCACCAAGTGGGCGGGACACACAAGGGCAAATTTTGAATGGCTTTGTACTCACGGTATTGGTATATGCGAAGAATATACACGAAGATATAATAAGCGCCACAAATCACAAGATGTTATCGAGTGGTGCAAAAAAAGATCTGAAGCAATTCCCGACGGTCCCCAAACCCCATTCGCCCAAGCTATGCCGGCACAATATAAAAACACGTGCCCAGTCATAGCATATCGTGCCTATTACAGGGGCGAAAAAGCCCATATCTCTAAGTGGAAAACTAAAATCCCTGAGTGGTGGTCTGCAGCATCGTAATGAGAGATAAAACTCGTCGACAAAGGTACGATGAAAAAAAGCAAAGTGCAAAGACTTACCCAATTAGTATTGCTACTGTTAATTTTATGCATGATGGGAATCTAGGTTATATCATTCGAAGTGCAGCTTGTTTTGGTGCGGAATGTGTGCACGTAATAGGCTCTGTGCCCGATAGAAGCGTTTTAAATCCTCTATCCGGTAGTCTTAGCGATTATGTGGATATAAAGCAGCACAACACCCCTGTAGAGTTCTTAAACTATGCGAAGCGCGAGAATCTCCAAGTAGTCTCGGCCGAATTGGCGCCACACGCGATATCGATTGAAAAATACCAGTTTGATTTTGATAATCCAGTTTGTATTGTCGTGGGACACGAAGAAGTGGGCATACCCACAGAAATTATCAGGAACAGTGACGCTGTTTATATACCAATGCCTGGTGTGGGATATTGCCTAAATACAGCTCAGGCCGGCAATATTTTACTATACGAGGCAGTCAAAAAATATGAAGCAAAATTGAGATATATACAACAGTGGACTGAATCCCGCGATATTCATTTTCCTTGACTAATACTAATTACAGCTAGACAGGAAAGTGTATGTCTACAAAAAAGAATTACGTATTAGACACAAGCGTATATTTAACAGATGCAAATTCAATATTTAAGTTTAGCAAGAATAATATTTTTGTCCCACTTAAAGTTTTGGAAGAAATAGACAAGCATAAAACACGACAAGATTCTGTTGGTGCCAATGCTCGTCATTTTATTAGAACGCTTGATAACTTGAGAGAAAAGGGCTCACTGGAAGAGGGCGTTAAAATAGACGAGAATGGTGGAATTCTTCGTGTTATGTCATATGCTTGTTTAAAGGATATTGTATTTCCTCCAGACTTAGATCTAAGAATACCAGATCACGCTATCATTGCGACTGCTAGGGCGGTCCAAACGTCAAATAAAAAGACTATATTGGTTTCTCGCGACATTAATATGCGCGTAATATGTGACTCCATAGGAATACCAGCAGAAGATTATATTTCTGAGGAGGCGATTCCATCATCAGACGATTTGTATACGGGTTTTGTTGTACAGCCGATCGATGAACAAGTTATAGATAGATTTTATGTCGGCGAAGAAGATATC
>Ga0080013_1001799_pt1 | contig 27248 bp, 31 predicted proteins | sample ETNvirenome_6_85_FD_69236 | JGI IMG/M metagenome (GOLD analysis project Ga0080013, IMG submission 69236) | Marine viral communities from the Pacific Ocean - ETNP_6_85 (SPADES assembly) (version 2) | ecosystem: Environmental > Aquatic > Marine > Oceanic | place: Pacific Ocean | collected 2013-06-19 | reverse complement strand
TGATGTATATTTAATTAGTTATAGCAATGAAGGGTTGTTTGGAGGTACTGTATTAGATTCAATTCTTAACCAAACTACTGCTATAACTTTAGATTTAAATATTAAAACCCCTGTTTCTTCCTTTTATAATAGTAGAAAAATAGCATTAAGAGTTTGTCCTAGTAATGGTGTAAGTGAAATTGTAACAAGTTTTTCTTCAGGTAACCTAACAATTAAATCAACTTCAGGCTCTTCTTCAACAAATTTACTAAATAAGATTTTTGGAATAGGTCCTTTACCTTATTTATCACAACCTTTTAATAATTCGGGTTGTGATGTTTTACAAGGAAATGCAACAATCTCAAGACCTAATCCATTCATACAAGATTTAGATTATCAATCATCCCAAACAGTCCCCATTAATTATCAAGCAGTAGTAAGTGAAAGTGCAACAAGAGCAACAGTACCTGAATCATATTACACATCTTTAGCTCAAACTAATATAAGATATAATGGTAGTAAGAATCAAAGTAGATATATTAATCAATGGACTTCTGGATCATATCTTACTGCACTTAAAGTTCCACCATTCCCAATTAAGGCAAGATATGCTCCCTATAGTATAGGAACTTATGGTAAAACTTCACCTGTAGAAGTAGATAATACTGTAATATATGAATTTGAATGGGCAGGTGGGACAACACCTGAAATTTTAGGGTGGGGTGCTTATAAGATGGGCAAATTATTAAATGTTAAAACAGTAGATGATGTTAGAACCATTAATCCTGGAGTTGGGGATATTAAACAAATAGTTCATATACCAGATTTTAGTCCATATACTACACAATCTGGTAAACCTTTACTTTTTGATAGTTTTTATACTCAATCAGTTAATGAATATTATTATACCTTAAATGGAAATAATCCTACTAATTCTAACATAACAATTTTCCCCTATGAAACAACAATAGGTGAATCATCCCCTACAACAACAAAAATACTAACCCCTGATTTTGGGGTCCCAACTGTAAGTAATTATTGGGTTCCCTCTAGCACCTATGATAGTGGTTTGGCAATGCAGTTTAATTGCGGAGATCTTGGTGTTGCAAATCGTATAAGAGTTGATAACCCCACTGGTTTTTCATTCCCAGGAGGGGAAATTTGGAATGTAGAGAAAAACCCCTTGGGACAATATATTACAGGTTCATCTGAATCTGGTCAGGATATATTTATTAATGGTGTAAGTGGTTCTAATTCTATTGCTGATGATTTACAACAAGGAGAAAGATGGTTTATTACTTTTTATGATAATCTTTTAATTCCTATCAACAATGATGTATTACTTCCTTACAATGATGGGTATACTCAAGAAGAAAATCCCTTAGCTTATAAAGGGGTATGGGAAATAGTCAACATATCAGATATGAATTCAATCGATCTATATCTTCATGTTACTCCTCCATTTAAAACAGTATTTACTGCTGGAGGGGGTGCTGGTACTGGCTTCCTTCTTTGGAAAGCACGATCAGCAGGGGAAAATGAATTTGTAATGGTACAATCTGAAGTAGGGTCAAATGGCCCCGGTTGTTTTGTTGATCAATATACAACTGATGAAATAATACAAAATTTAAAAAAAATCACAAAAGAATTTGGCTCTAACAATAATTAAAAAATAACGTGATACAAAAACAAATAGTACGTATATTTATAACATATAATTAATTAAAACTTATAAAATTGGGATATTTAAACAATCAAGTCATAACAGTAGACGCTATCTTAACCAAAAAAGGTAGACAATTATTAGCTCAAAATGACGGTTCATTCAGAATTACACAATTTGCATTAGCAGATGATGAAATAGATTATACATTATATAATCCAACTCATCCATCAGGTTCAGCTTACTATGGAGAAGCTATAGCCAATATGCCTCTATTAGAAGCATTTCCTGATGAAAGTCAAATCATGAAATACAAATTAGCTACACTACCAAGAGGAACAGCTAAATTACCTGTATTAGATATTGGATATGCAGGGATAACATTACAACAAGGAGCTTCATTATCTGTAACACCCCAAACATTAAATTATTTAGGGAACTCTACAGCATATGAAACTTCAGGATACACAGCAACCATAGCAGATGTTAGAACAATGGCTACATTTAATGGAGTTGGGGTTCAATCAACAGCAGCTAATACCCAAAATGCTACCTCAACTACTACTTTAGGAACAAATGTTTCTTCAACAGTAATAGGATCTCAAATCAATTTAAGAGCTACAACTATTAATACTTTATTTGGGTCTCAAACAAAACTTTATTCTACTATTACTTTTGTAGGTTTAGATAGTGGAGCTAGGGTAACTATCCCCGTAACAATAACCAAAACAACATAAAAACTAAAAAATGGGATTTAAAAGATTAGACGCTGAAGATTTTGTAGTAAGCGCAGATTCAGTTCAATCAGTAGCGTGGTCAACAGGAGCACCTACATTAACTGAATTTTACACTTCATCTATACAAGCAGCAGGTTCTCCAGGAAATTATTATTTAAGTATATATCAAACATCTTCATTAGATTCGACGGCAGCAATTCAATTTGATATCACCTACGGAAACTTAAATGGAAGCGGAAGTACTGCATACAATCCAGGCTTGGTTCAATACACACCTTCATCTACTGTTTATGGTCAATATAGGTCACTAGTGTTAGAAGATGAAAACTCAACATTTACTTTTGGAGATGGAACAAACCTAATTACAAGTAGTGATTTTTGGGCACTTTCTATAGAAAGAGCTAGATATAAAGAAAAATTATTCCCAGGAACTTTTAATTTAAACCTTTCAGGTTCAAATGGGTTAATTCAATTAACCGATAACTCAAATGATGTACTAACCCAAACTTTTATAGGCACAACCAGAGTACTCCAAATAGTATCTGGTTCAAATGGTAGTGCTTATACTTCTACAGGATATGTAACAAACTCAGGTTCATATGGTTTATTCTTACCAGACATAGGAACTATATTATTAAATCCATATGCAATAAGTCAATCAATTGATGTAGGTCCTAATAGAAATAGTGGAGTAGCAAATGGAACTAATCAAGCTACTTTATATGATGCAATAGTAGATGGAGCTTCATTCTAACTAAATGCTGAAGAAACAATAACATCTGATTATGTATTTGTTAGATCAAGAAATGCTGAATTTAATTATTCTGAGAACCCCTCATTTATATCAGGTTCAACTGGAGAAGTAATATATTCACAATTCATAAATAGTCCTCAAGTATATGTTACTACAGTTGGAATGTATAATGATGCTAATGAGCTAGTTGCAGTAGCGAAACTATCAAAACCCCTACTTAAAGATTTTACAAAAGAAAGTTTGGTAAGAGTCAAATTAGATTTTTAAAATGAATGAATGCTTACAAACCATTTATAACCTCAGATGTAGTAGTTACTCCCTTTAAAGTAAACAAATCCTTTACTTTTACTGGGGCTAGCGAATTTACTTCCTCAAATGTAGGTATAGATAGGTTTTTTGGAAAAAACACTCCTTATATTTTGGGTTCAAATACTACGGGAGAAATATCAACTCAAAATAAAACACTAATCTACGAATCCGTAAAGCAACTTTACTACTCAAACTTTTTAAATGGGCAAGATGGCTCACCTGCTAATCTAGCTCAATTCAATAATGATGGTACTATAACAGTTCAAGGTGGGAGTGGTTCTTACCAACCAATGTATGATAATTATCTACCTGATACTTTAGCAGCCAATAGATTATTCCCAACAGCTTCAGATGACAATATAGGAATAATATCAATCCCATCTAATCTATTTGGAGAATACATAAAACCAGGAACATTTTCTCTAACCAACCCAAGTAATACAATTGTAGATGATGGAGAAGGAAACTTAATGAAGTCTACATTTAAAGTAGGAGATATAGTTTACCAACACGGTATGGTTATTCTCACTGCTTTTGGATCTTCTATTACGGGAAGTAGTTATGGTTCTGCTTTATACGGAACTGGGATTTATGGTTCAAATGATATATCTGAATTAAATGAATTTATAACAGGAAGTAATATTACCTGCTCTTTTCAAAGTACAACTACAATATATGAATCTCAATATAAATGTACTTTAAGAGAAAACGAATACAATTATACCCAAAACCCATCTGCGATATCAAGCAGTTTAAATAGTGGAATAGTTCATGATTTTTTAACAGGTTCGTATTTTGAACCTTATATAACAACAGTAGGGTTATATAATAATGCAAACCAATTAGTGGCTATAGGTAAACTAGCTCAACCTCTTCAAAGTTCTAACACTACTGATACAACCATATTAGTTAACCTAGACTTATAATATTTATTACCATGGCAAAACAACTCTCAAAAACAGGAATAACCACATCAAGCACAATTGAAGCATGGCATGTTACTCAATCTATAGATGCTTTTAAAGGTACTGAAGCATACGATGTTACAGTATCAGGTTCATTATCCCTTCCAGGAACTACCGCTTCTGGTAGTTTTATAGGTGATGGGTCAGGTTTAACAGGTGTAACTGGAGAATGGGACGGAACTCATGTCGGTAATGCTAGTATAACAGGCTCATTTTATGTTAGTGGATCATCTCCAACAGAAGTAAAATTTGGTAATACTTTTATTTGGTCAAACCCAACTGGATCAATACAATTTACTGGCTCTTTTAACAACACTGGATCATTTAATAACACAGGATCAATTAACAATTCTGGATCATTTAACAACACAGGATCAATTAATAATTCTGGATCATTTAATAACACAGGATCAATTAACAATTCTGGATCATTTAATAATACCGGGCCTATAAATGTAAGTGGAAGTATTAATGTAAGTGGTTCTATAAACATATCAGGTTCAGGTACTATAGTTACTTCCAATCAAACAGGATCCTTTATTACAGGTAACCAAACAGGATCTTATGCCACAACAGGATCAAATAATTTTACAGGAAACCAAACCTTTACAGGTTCAGTAGATATTACTGGTTCATTGTCAGGTAATGGTAGTGGATTAACAGACTTGGCAGCTGGATCAAATGGAGAAATCCAATTCAATAATAATGGTGAATTATTCTCTAACTCTGCATTTATTTATAAAGAGGGTCATGGAGATTTTCTTGTAGGAGATGGTTATGGTGATAATACTATATCGGCATCCATGACAAGTACAAGATTAACTCTAGGTGATACTGATGATGCGATGCTATCTCAGAAAATAGATATTTTAAATGTAACTATTGGCCCAAAAACCCCAGGAATTTATTTAGAAGGTCCCGTTAGTTTTGATTCTTCAATAACCGCCTCTGGAAATATAAGTGCAAGTGGTGCAATTACTTCTACTACAGCTTCACATGATTATATTCAATCTGTAGAAGGTGGAGGTATAAATATAGATGGAAAAGATGAAGGAGTATCATTAAATTATGCAGATGGAGGAGATACTAGTCTTCTCGAAATGAGTGATGGTATTACATTAGATATTAATGATGGAGTTACACAATTATCTTTAAATTCTAGTGGGATTGAATTAGTAGGTCCTATTACTACTGATATAACTGCATCAGGTAATATAAGTGCAAGTGGTGATGTTTCCGCCTCATCTTTTATAGGTGATGGTTCACAATTAACAAATCTACCTTCTGATCCTATATCAAACGCATCCCCAACATTAGGGGAATATATTCCTGATAGTACACAAGGTAATACAACCTTTGTATTTAATTCAATTTCAGCCTTCACCTTCAAGCTTCCAAGAGAAACAGGCTGGACTTCTGACTATTATCCTATAGGAACCAGATTTAAAGTTATGAATATAGGTGCTGGAACTACTACAATAGACAGATATCACAGTTCAGTAACTTTTTATCACTCTGGGAGTGCTGCAAATACTGATTTTGATATTGGACAGTACGAAGTAACAAATATGGAAAAAATAGCAGGAACTACATCCCCCACATGGATTTGTTATCCATAAATTCTAGTTAATGAGTTGGAAACACAACGGAAAAGAAATAACAGAATTCAATCATTTCCCCAAGGGGACATTTGGGTTTGTTTATAAAACAACACATATTCCATCAGGTAAGGCTTATATAGGAAAAAAAGTACTTGTTCATAATAAAAAAGTAAAAGTAACAAAAAAGGATTTACTTATGTATGAAGGGGTAAAAGGTAGAAAACCAACCCATAAACGAGTAAGTAAAGAATCTGATTGGAAGACATATTATGGGTCTAATAAACTTTTAATGGAATTAGTAAAAAAAGAACCACCGGAAAATTTCGAACGTTATATTATAAAATTAGCCCCAAATAAAAAATTACTTACTTACTACGAAGCACAATACCAATTTATGTACCAAGTTTTAGAACACCCAGATCAATACTTCAATGATAACATTTTAGGAAAGTTTTACACAAAAGATTTGGCTTCCCACTAAAGGGATGTTATATTTAGATGTATGATAAACGAACTATTAGTTAACTTAGTTGACTCAGTTTTAGGTGTTGGGAAAAGAACATCAAGAGGTAATCAAGCATACAATTGCCCTTTCTGCAACCATCATAAACCCAAACTAGAAATTAATTTTACAGAGAATAAAAAAGGTTATAATCCATGGCATTGTTGGGTGTGTAATACTAAAGGTAAAACACTTAATATTTTATTTAAAAAAATAAAGGCTACCCCAAATAAATTTCAAGAATTATATAAGTTAGTTAAAACAAAGGATGCTGTAGAGGAAGTGATAGAATCTACTGATGTGAAATTACCTAAAAATTTCAAACCTATTATAGGAAATCAAAATTTTACTGCTAAACAGGCCTATAGGTATTTAAGAAAAAGGAATTTATCTAATGATGATATTTTAAAATATAATATAGGTTATTGTGATTATGGTAAATATAGGAATATGATTATAATACCTTCTTATAATAGTGAAGGCCAATTAAATTATTTTATATCACGTTCATTTGAGAAGGATGCTTTTATAAAATATAGAAATCCTGATTGTTCAAGAAATATAATTCCCTTCGAATTATTTATAAACTTTGATTTACCCCTAATCTTATGTGAGGGGGCATTTGATGCGATTGCAATAAAAAGAAATGCTATACCTTTATTAGGTAAAAACATCCAGTCTAATTTACTTAAAAAAATAGTTAAATCAACAGTTAAAAAAATTTATATTGCATTAGATACAGATGCTATTAAACAGGCTTTAAAACATTGTGAATATTTAATAAACCAAGGTAAAGAAGTATACCTTGTTGAATTAGAAGGAAAAGATCCAAGTGAAATGGGATTTAAAAATTTCACTAAACTAATTCAAAATACTCTTCCATTAGATGAATATAAACTAATGGAAAAGAAACTTTCATTAGTATGAAAACTAAAAAGAAATATAATAGGATATTACAAATATCTGAAGATTATCAACAAATAACTTTACCTGATTCTAGGTATTATAAACGAAATGGTGAATATTACCCCTCAATAACTTATGTTTTAAGTTGTTATCCAAAAGGAAAATATTTTCAAGATTGGCTTAAAAAAGTAGGATATTCCGCAGATTATATAGTTAAAAAAGCAGGGGAGGATGGAACACAAGTTCATGAAATGATAGAAGATTATTTAAATGGAAAGGAATTATCATTTCTATCCCCCAATGGTAATCCATTATATGACCCTAACATTTGGCAAGGGTTTCTAAGGTTTGTTGATTGGTGGGAGACATATAAACCTACTTTATTAGAAACCGAGGTTCATTTATTTTCAGATAAAATAAAAGTAGCAGGTACTTGTGATTTAGTTTGTGAAATAGATGATGAATTATGGGTTATAGATTTTAAATTTTCGAACAATCTTCAAACAACTTATGAATTACAAACTGCTATTTATACTGAATGTTATAAGGAATGTTTTAATAAAGTAGCAGATAGACAAGGTGTATTATGGTTAAAATCATCTAAACGTGGTCCTAAAGAAGGGAAAATGCAGGGTAAAGGATGGGAAATGTTTGAATCAAAACGTACACATGAAGAAAATTTAGATATATTTTTAACAGTAAAAAAACTATTTGATTTAGAAAACCCAAAACATAAACCAATCTTTACTGAATTTAAAACTAAAGTTAAGAGAGAGACATAATATTTATAATTATGATAAAATTAGTAAACTTATTATTAGAAGTCCAAGGTAAACCTAAAGCACTTATCTTAGCGGGTGCTCCAGGTGCTGGTAAAGGGCATATTTTAAGAGGTTTGGATTTAGGAGGATTAAATACTTTTAATATAGATGATACATTCATAGATTTATTAAAACAATCAGGTGTTTCTTTAAATTTAAAATCTCATGGCCCCGAAGAAAGGAGTGCTGCTGCTAAAGCGATGGCTGCTGCCTCTAGGAAACATAAAAAAGAATTAATACCCAACGCAATAGCAAATAAAGAATCTTTTATATTAGATGGAACATCAGCCTCTCAAAAAAATACATTAAAATTAAAAGGTGAATTAGAAGCAGCGGGATATGAAGTATTTATGCTTTATGTTTATACTGACTTAGAACGTTCATTAAAACAAAACCAAGATAGATTTGAAAAATCAGGAGGTAAAGATAGAAGCTTACAACCAGCAATTGTAATGTCAACTTGGAATTCAGTTACTAAAAATTATGAACCATATCAACAAGCATTTGGTAACAATTTTGTATCGGTAGCTAATACAGGAGAGGCTATGACTGATTTGGAACAAATAGTAACTAAATATTTGGATCCTTATAAACCTCAAAATACTAAACCTAAAACAGAAAAAGAACAAATACGTTCAAGAGCTAAAAAAGAAGAAACAAACAACCAAATACAAGATTTATTAAACTCAGACCACTTACAAAACATAATTAAATCTTCAGTATCAAAAGAAGAAGCACAATCACAAATATCCAATTTTTTAAAATGAATGGACTAAGTAAATTTTTAGTAGATAATATATTAGAAGAATCTAAACAACCTATTCTAATAGATATGTATAAAGTAAAATCCTTTTTAGGTAAGGGATATTCATCAGTTGGAAGGGACAATGAAGATAATGAATCATCCATTCCTCAAGGTGGGGAAGAAGATGAAAATTTAATAGCTTTATTAGATGCTATGGCTGTGGGTAATTTAGACCATAAAGCATTTTTAGATCAATATACAAGATTTGATAAATATTTTGGTGAAGAAGGTGATGATAGAGAAGGGGGTAAAATAAGATTATTTAAACTCCTCAAACATGAACTTGAGTTAGATGATGAAGTAGTCGATATTATAATGACTGATTATAATTATAAGGATAAGGACATGGAAGATGAGGAGTATTATGAAAAATATGATAATATGGCTCCTGATGAAGAATGGAAAGGTCCTGCGGGTGCTACTAAAGGAGTTAAATATGATGACTCCGAAGATGACCATAATACTGCTGAAGATTATCTAACAGCCAATTCAGAATGGCTTCAAAAATATAATAAAAGACATAATTTAAAAGAACAAACAACCGCTTTATTTGGTGGGGGTTTTAAACCACCTACTAAAGGTCATTTAGAAGTTATACTACAAGGTTTAAAAGAAAACACTAAAGTAAATAAACTTATTATAGCTGTAGGTAAAAAAACAAGAGGAGGAATAACTCAAGATCAATCAGTTCAAATATGGGAAGTTTATAAAAGACTTATACCTGTTGAAACTGAAATTATACCTGTAGTATCACCATTTAATTTTTATAAAAAATTCCTAAAAGAAAATAAAGAAGATAATGTTTATGTTTTTATAGGTGCAAGAAAAAATAATAAAAAGGATATTGTTGATATAAAGGAAAGATCTAAGTTTGTAAAAAGATATAGTGATAATGTCATTCCAAAAGGAATACTAACTGAAAACGTTGATAGTGGAACTAATTCAAGAAAACAATTAAAAGAAAATTTAGAGGAATTTTACAATACTTTACCAATAGAATTAACCGAAGAAGAAAAACTTCAAGTTGGGAACATTTTAGATGAAAAATTCGCAGAGAAATTTAAAAAAATAAAAACTAAAGCTAAAGATTTTATAGGTAAATTAAAGGATGTTACTAAAAGAGAAGGTAAAGAAACTGGAAAGTTAATAGGATTAATTTATAAAATATTAATTAAAAAATATAAACCTACAGATGAAGAAAAGAGTTTTATGAAGGGTCAATCCCTTGATTTAGGTAGAATGGCCATATTAACTGCCATTCAACTTTTACCAATCCCAGGAACAACAGCTATTACAGCAGCGTTAGTTAAATTAGGTAAAAAATATAATTTTGATGTTTTACCTTCACCTACAATGGAAAATTTAACTGAAAATCAAATGTCACAAAATGATTTTGATTTAATAGGGGATGTACTTCGTGATTCCAAAAAATCTAAACAGATACATTCTTTGCTTTTACAAATGTTCCCAAAACAAAAAGAATTATTAGATTATAATTACAAAAATGATTCATATGCTGAATTTAAAAGATTTATTTTTCATATAGACAAATATAGTTTAGAAGGCCCTAAATCAATACAACATACTCAATTAAAACTTGATCCTGAAATATATAAAGAAAGAGATAAAAAATATAAAGAGTATGCTGAAGGTAAAATAGACAGGTATTTTAGGGATAGTGATAGTGATCCTAGAAAATTAAACTTAAGCAAAATGCCCCCTATTACATTAGATAAAAATGGAGAAGTAATGGACGGTAATCATAGAGCTTTTTTAGCTATAAAACAGAAAAAACCTTTAAAAGCTTATCAAATAATAGGAAAAAATAATACACATCCTAATGTAGAAAAAATATTAAATATAATTCAAGGAAAAGAAAATTTAACTGAAGCTTCTGAAGATAAAATCTTATATGCTTTTGATTTAGATGATACTTTAATCACTTCTAAATCAAGTGTTATAGTTACTAACCCTGAACAAGGAACATTTAAACTTACTCCTGCAGAATATGCTTTATATGAACCAGGACCAGATGATGAGTTGGATTTTTCAGAATTTGCTCATTTAAAAAATCCTAGAGTAATTAAAGATAACTTTGAATTATTTTCTCAAATATTGAATAAGTCATCTCAATTAACAGGAGCAAAAACAATTATATTAACAGCTAGACAACCCGAAGTATCCATTGATTTAGAAAAATTTTTAGAAAAAAAGAATTTACCTCAAGTAACCTTACATGCTGTGGGTAGTTCAGACCCTGAAGAAAAATTAAAAGTAGTACAAGATTATATAGGTAAGGGTTTTAATAAAATTAGATTTTATGATGATTCTCCTAAAAATGTAGAATTAATTAAATCTTTAAATTCCCCTGAAGTAGATGTTATTTCTAAATTAGTTAAACATGGTCCATTAGGAGAAATTTTAAAAGAAGAAATAGATTTAGACAAAAATGTTGAAGATTGGTTAGGAAGAGGAGGAGTACATGATAATCCCTCAATTAATAGAGCATTTGTTTTAAAATTAAAACAATTAGGTTACAAAGATTTTGGAACAATATATAGAATTTTATTCATTAAGAATGCAACTAAAACCTCAGATTTAAGAGAATATATTTGGACAAATTATAATGGTAAAATGATTTCATTTTCTAAAACTTTAGAGGGAGCAAAAAACTTTATGAATCAATTAATAGATAATGATTTACTTAAAAAAGGAGAAACATTTGTTATAATTAAACAAAAATCTAATTATTATGATTTAAGTGGGTGGGTTCAGGATAAAATTAAAGAAGCAGGAGGACCCTGGGATTTTACATCAGTTAAAGACCCTTGGGTAGGTGGATTATATAGAGAAACCCTCAAAACCCAAGAAGTATTATCTACATTAAATAATAACTTTGAAATAGAAAGAAGGTATTCTAAAAGAGGAAAACCAATAAATGAAAATAAAAACAATGACCCATTTGACTTAATACAATTAGTAAATGAAGTAATAGGGGAAGAAGAATTTGATTATGAACCTCATATAGATTCTCTTAATGATTATATGATAAAGAATGAAATGAATGTAACTCCACTACCTAGTTTAGTATTTATACATGACGATGTAGAGAATGCACAAGATGTTATGGGGAAAACAGCGTTTTACGACCCAAATAAACAAGAAATAGTTTTATACACGTTATACCGCCATCCCAAAGATGTTCTGCGTTCATATGCGCATGAAATGATTCACCACATCCAAAACTTAGAAGATAGATTAGGTAATATAACCACAACAGATACTAGAGAAGATGATAATCTTACTAATTTAGAAAGTGAAGCTTATAAAGATGGAAACTTAGCATTTAGGAAATGGACAGAAACTTTAACTGAAGGCCAATTAAGTACTTTATCTCTTAAAAAAAGTTTTGAACCGGAAGAAAAAGATTATAAATTTGATTGCAACTGTGGTTGATTTAACAAAGATATACCAAGAAATCTTAGAAGAAGTTTCAAGTCAATATAAGTTATATTGTGATATGGATGGTGTGCTTTGTGACTTTGAGCAAAGATTTATGAAATATTCTGAGGGTATTCCACCTAGAGAATATGAAGAAAAATATGGTAAAAAGAAATTTTGGGACTTAATAGATGTCCAAACAGGTTTAAAGTTTTGGGTTGGTATGCCTTGGATGCCCGATGGAAAAAAGTTATGGGATTATATTAAACCTTATAATCCTACTTTACTTTCTGCCCCATCATATAATAACAATTCTCGTTTAGGAAAACGATTATGGGTTAGAAATAACATACCAGGAGCAAAGTTGATTTTGGCTAGCAGAGCTAATAAAGTAAACTACTCAAATGAAAACTCAATACTTATTGATGACATGCCCCGAACCATTGAAGAATGGGATAGTGGGGGAGGTATAGGAATCCTGCATACCTCAGCTAATTCTACTATAGATAAGCTAAAACAGCTGGGATTATAATATTAATTAAAATCTAAATTATGGAAAATGTAAAGATGATTATTAATTCCTCATGGTTCAGAGCTGCATTAGCAGGTGGTTGTGCTGTCGCACTATTTACGACAGGCAACATCCTTTATGCAGGTATAGCTATAGGAATTGGTGTAAGAGAGTTATTACTGGCTTTTAAAAGTTAAAATAGGTTTGTATAAGAAGTTATATTAACTTAATTATTAACAATAAAAAACAAAAAATCATGAAAGAAGTAATGGACAAAATTACATCAACGTTAGGTTGGTTAACCACAATTATGTTATCATTTGTATCCTTAAGCATATTAGCTGAGGTTATTTTTGGTCACGACATATTTGGAACAAACGTAGTAGCCAATATTATGGAGATTATTAAATCTCTAGGTGATGGTGGATTTGTAGGATTAATCGCCTTAATTATCTTGATTCAATTATTCCAAAAGAAAGGATAATTTAATTTAAGTAAAAATGGCAAAAGGTATTAATTTACTAAGTTACCGTAAAAAACCAAAGAGGAGGAGACCTGGGGTACATGCTAAAACTAAAACCTCAAGGTCTAAATCCTCTTTATTATATAAAAAAAGATACAAAGGTCAAGGAAGATGAAAGATAATATATTAAAAAAAGAATTTAATAAAAAAGATGTAAAACGTTTAAGAAATCTTATTAAAGGTAATTCTAAAGAACGTACTGGACAAGGTGTGGGTTATACTAAAAAAGAAGAATTTCATAAAGAAGGAGATATTTGGGAAGAAAATGGTAGAAAATGGACTATTAGAGATGGTGTAAAAGAAAATATCACAAAATTAGATAAATTTAAAAAGACATCTGTGCCTTTATTTTGCCCTAAATGTAATACAATTATGAATAAACAATTAGACTCCCATTACTACAGAGCTTACGGGGGTTGTTTACATTGTACTACAAAAATGGAAACAAAACTAAAAATGGAGGGTAAATGGGAAAACCATAAAAAAGAAACCCATAATAAAGAAATTGATAAACTTATAGGAGAATATAAAGCTTTCATGGAAGGAAAATTAAATGAAAGTAACGATGGGTTTATAACGGAGTCAGGTGAAGTTGAAAAATGGATAGGTGGAATAAACAAAGACAGAGCGGGGGAAGCATTAAAAGAAGGAATAGAATATTTAGAATCATTAAAAATTCAATAACTCATGAATTTTCTATTATTTTCCCAAAAAATACTTATATTTATAAATAAATAAAACATGAAATAATGGACGAAACTACTATTATCACTATACTCACAGCTTTAATAGCTGCATTAGGAATCAAGGAAATCTGGAATATTTGGAAGAAAAAAATTGATGCCAATAGTAAGTTAGAAATAGCCCATTTACATTCAGACCACATAAATTTGAAAACAATAATAGACGAACAGAGGAGAATAATAGAGGGTATGTGTTCTAAAATTGATGAATTAGAAGAAAAAATAGACCAACTAGTTAAAGAAAATAAGGCATGCGCTGTTAAACTGGCAAGATTAGAAGAAAGGATAATATTATCAGCCAAGAAAAATTCAAATAGAAAACAAACAAAGAAAAAAACTGGATTAAAAACAAAATAAAATGATAGGAAATTTTGACACACATAAATGGTTTAAAAAACAATATTTAGAAGAAGCTAATATTAAAGAAGATTGGGAAACAGATGTAGATGAAGATGTTCGTTCACGTGTATCACAAGCACTTACAAGAATTGAAGATTATAAAAAAAATACACGAACTCTTCATGATGAGGAGTTATATGATGATGTTGAAATCGCCCTTGAAGATGTTATAGATGCTTTAGATAAGGTATTTGGTAATGTTGATGATGATGAAGATGCTAACTGGATGAGAGAGGGTAAAACCAAAACAAAGAAACCTAAATATAAACAATAACAAAAAAATACATATTTATATTATATAATAAAAAATTAAAATGGAAAACAAAGAATTTAACTTAAGAAATTATCTTTATAAAAATCCTCTATTAGAAAAAGAAGACACTAAAAAAGGAAATGAAGAAGAACAAGAGCATGAAGAAGGAGCTATCAAAGATGATAGAGATCATATTGATGCCTTAGATGCAGATGCTGAAGCAGATGAAAAAAAGCTTAAAAAACTTAAAAAAGACAAAAAAGAAGATGTCAAAGAAGCTGCTTTAAGGAAAGCTATTCAAAATGAAATTGTTTCTATTTTAAGAGAAGCTGAAGAATTTGATGCTACTAAAGACATTGAAATAGAAGATAACGAAGAAGAAAATATCGATATTGAAAAAGAAACAGATGTTAAAGTTGATGATGAATCAGAAGAATCAGAAATAGAAGTTGATGATGAAGTAGCTGGCCAAGATGCAGGTGCATCAGCAATAGAGGGTTTACTTAAAAAAGCAAGAGAATTAGCTAAAGAACAAGGTGATAGAAAATTAGTAACACAACTTAGTAATACTATTACCCAACATGAAAGAAGTGAAGCTGCTAAGATAGACCAAGGTTTAGCTGAAAATAATAGGTTTACAAGAAGAAGAAAATAATATAAAAAATAATACGTTATGAATACAAAGGAAATTTATGAACAAATAACCGAGTTATTTACCGAATTCTCACTTGAGCATTCAAAAAATAGTAAAGCAGCTCACGGTCGAGCAAGAAGTGCTGCTACTAAAATTAAAAAATTAATTGCTGAGTATAAAAGAACCTCAGTAGCTGAAGACAAAGCATAATGAAATGGAAAAATCTCTTCTTGAAGCTTATATTAAGACTATTTTAAATGAAGCTCTTACTCCAAATCAAGTTTCTAAAGTAGAAGACAAATACAAATCAATTTATTCTGGCATGCTTAAAGGCAATAAAAAAAAGCTTATGAAGTATGTCGATCCAAAATTTAAAAGGCCAAACCCAGATGCAATGGCTATGGGTAGGGCTATTAATTTAGTTAAAAAAGATACCGAAACTGAAGAAGTTAATGCAGGTTTAGAAGAATCAATTAAACAATTTGGAACTGTTAATTTTGAAGGTGAAGAGTATGATATAATAAAAAAAGATGGAGATTGGGTTTACCTTAGATCAATTCATGATACACAAATAGGTAGAAAAGAGATTAAGGTTAAAGAAAAAGATATAACTATTAATGAAGGTGGATTTGCAAAATTATCCCAAACCCAATTCAAATTAAGAACTGCTATTAAAGATCAAGAAAAGCAAAATCGTCTAGATAAAGATGATAGTGAATTCCCATCAGCTGACTTACACAATATATTAATTTCAAAGGTTTTAGGTCGAGGTAAACTTGACCCAAAATATGATAAGACTTATAAAGCGTTACTTAAGAAATTTGATTTAGAAGAATCAGTTAATGAATCCTTAAAATTAGGAGTTAAATATGAACTCCCTACAGGTGAAACAGGATATATCATAACTGGTGGGTCTAATGATCCTAAAGATTGGATGTTTAAAAAACAACCTTATTTATCTGTTAAAGATAAATTAAAACCAGCATCTAAACAACCTGGAAAATATGATGGAGCTTTTGATATGGGACATGGAAAAGGCCATCATATAGATGAAGAATCAATTAATGAAGCTAACCCAACTTGGACAACAAGCCCCTCCCAAACAGGAGCAAGAGGCACAATACCCGGTGCTAAACCAGCCAAACTAAAAGAAAAAGAATTTTATGAAGTAGGAGATATAGTTGAATTTCCTTATGGTTATTCTACCCATGCCGGTATAGTTAGAAGTGTTGATAAAAGAGGAAATGAAAATGATCCTTATAATTGGGACTATACAGTTCAAATGAGAGGAAGAGAATACAAACCTGGTTCTAGAAACTACCATGATGATGAATGGAATGGATATGTTTCATATCCTGCGGGGCATAAAGTGTATGGTGAAATTACTCCTGAATCATATCCTAAAGTTAATGAACGACTTTCCTCAATGGTAAGAGAAGTTTACTCTGAAAAACAAAGAAAATGGGCATGTGCTCAAGACGATCCTAAATTCGATGAAATGTGTAAAGATACAGCAATATCAAAAAAGAAATTAAAAGAGGAAATGGATTCAAAAACTATTAATAAAATTGTAGATAATGAAATTAAAATAGCTAAGGATGAAAATTTCCCAGATTTAAATTCCAGATTAAAAAAATTAGAAAAACTAAGAAAGATAACAGACCCAAAAAAGTTTAAATCTCAATATAAAAGAATTACTGGGGCTACTGATCATGATCTCCCATCATCATTAAAAGAAGAAAGAACATCAACTGTTAGCAAATCAAGAGCTAAATCTGAACTCAAACAAATGCTACAAGGTCATCGTGATGATGGAATGGGTAAATCTACATTAAAAGCAGTTCTAGCAATTGATAAGGATGGTAAAGAAACTAAAATAAAAAAATTAGAAGACTTTAGTAAGTTTGAAAAAGGAACTAAATTCGCATTAAAAGAAACAACAATGAATAACGATAGACTAACTGAATTAATAAAAACTGCTCTTAAAGGACCAGTTAAAGAAGATGTAGATGAAGGTAGAATGAAAGACCCTAGCAGATCAATCAAAATGGGTAAATATCCTCAAGTAAGTTCTGATGTTCCGATTCCAATGAATGTTAAATATTTAACAACAAATGGAGAAAAATTAACAGTCAAAGTTCAAGCAAAAAATAGGAAAGAAGCTGTTGAAGCAGCAAAATCTAAAGACCCAAACTTTAAAGCTGAAATCAAAACTGATTTTGTATATGATAAAGATGGTAACAAGCTAGTAAATGAAGATTGGGCAGCAACAGAAATGGAGAAAAAAAAGGATTATGGTGCCACTTTAAACCCTGCTTCAATTAGTAAAGTTGATAGAAGTTATTTAGATGTGAGTAAAAAGGATGATGCAATTTCATATGTTTTAGCCCAATTAAAGGATTTTATAAGTATGGTTGAAGACCCTAATCATAAAAGAGTATTTAATACTATGATTAAAAAATTAGAAGATGCTAAAAAAGAATCAGTTAAAGAAGGTGGAGGAATTGATGATGATAAATTTAATAAGTATTGGGGTGATGGGGAAAAAAGAGATGAAGAAGAAAAGGATGAATTAAAAAAGGCGACAAAAAAAGATCAAGAAGATATATCATCTAAAGTAAAAGATATAGAAAACTTAGAATTAGCAGAAGATAAAGATTGGATCCAAAAAGCAATTAAACGACCAGGTGCCTTACATAGAGAATTAGGTGTTCCTAAAGACAAAGATATTCCAAAAAGCTTAATAAATAAAACATTAGCTAGACTTAAAAAGAAAGATAAGGAGGATGAAGAAGAAGGAACTCAATTAGGGGCCGCTGATGAAAGAGAATTAAGACAACTTAATTTAGCAAAAACTTTATCTAAATTTAATGAAAATAAATTAGCAGAAACAATCCTTAAAAAACTTAGAGGATAATGACAACAACCGAGTTAAAAGAACGAATTAGAGGATTAGCCCTTGAAGTCATAAGAGACAGAAAAAAAGCTGAAATAGCTGCTGTTGAATATGATGAATTGACTAAATTTCCTGAGTTAAAAAAAGTTATAACAACTCTTTTAACTTCGGATTTTAATTCATTTATAGCTTCTATTGATTGGGTTGCCCCTCGTCCTACCACATTTAGAATTAACTTGAAAAATGATGAAGAATTCTATTTAGTATGGATGAATAGAAGTTGGATTGCTCAAATAGAAGGAAAAAAATATTATTTACTTAATTTACCAGAAGAAGAACGTGCTGTTGAAGCAATTGCTCGTATATTACGATATGGTCCTGTAGCAGGAGAAGAAGAAGAAGGAATGGAATTTGAAGCAGGCGGTGAAGCAGGTGGTGGTGAAGAAGCAGGTGGTGGTGAAGAAATAGATGTAGATATAGAAGATACAACAGATATAGAAGCATAATGGACGTTTTAGATAAGTTTTTTAAAAAATACTCATATAAATTTCCCAAAGGATATCCTGACTTAAAAGACAAGCAGGATATTTTGTTGATGGAGTCACTTATGGATGAAATATTTGAGGGTGAAGAAAAAATTGAGATTAAAATTGATGATAAAGAATCTATAGATACCAAAAAAGATTCAACCCAAGATATATCTGGGGGCTCCCAAACATATAACGATACTATCAGACATGCATTAACTGATGGTAGTGATTGGAAAAACCAACCTATACCTAATCCAAAAAATAAATACCCTTACAAACAAAATACCTTTAGTATTAATGTAAAAGGTGATGATAAAAATATTTTTGATAAATTATATTCTGTAAAACCCCCAAAGGCAGGAAAAGAAATAGGTAGTGCTGGTTCTTTAGGTGTAGGAAATGGTGAAATTGCTTTATATTGGTTATATCATTTTTCTAATAGTGCTGATGTAAAAGAAGGCAGAGAGGGAGATGATCCTGATTTATATTTTAATAATCAAGGAGTAGAAGTTAAATCATGGGATAAGGATGAAGGATTACATGGTTTAGGAAGATTTGGGGCTGATAAAGAAAATTTGAGTTTACTTTCTATTATATTTGGACTTAATGCCTTATTAAATGTTCTCTCAAATGATAAATCTTCCACCAAAACTATAAACCCAACCAATTTTAAAGGTTCTCAACTTATTGAAGCTATGGAAAGAGTAAAGGAATTTAAATCTCTTTTAGATGAAAATCCTAACCTACAGAAAAATTATCCTGTATTTAAAAATATTAAAAATAATGTAGACCAAGTTTATTCTAAATTAGAAATTTCTGATAGTGATTCTGCAAAAGAAATGGCCACAAAAATGACTATTAAATTATTAGAACCAAAATTAAATAGAAAACCGGGGGATGGTAACCATTTAGCTAATGTTAAAGATAATGGGGAAGTAAAATTTTTTCTAATTGATTTTGATAAATTAAAAGATAGTGAAGATTTACTTAACGACTTTGTAGTTAAACAAAGTGCTATAAGCATTAATTTTGATAAAATTTGGGGTTAAATATTTATAACCATGAAAGAATCACTAGCATCATATAATCGTTTACAAACTCTAATAAAGGAATCATTATCGTATTCACCAAACCCACTTCATGAAGATGAAATAGACCAATTTGAATTGGATTTAGAGAGTTTTTCCAATCAATTATCTCAAGAAATTAAGGATGAATTAGAGGATAAAGAAAAAGAACTTAATGAGGTAATAGGAGTAGCTGGTATAATAGGTTATATTCTATTATCTAATACTGTAGTACATATGCTTTCTAAATTTTCACAAAGAATGTTTAAAAAATATAACTTTGGAAAGGGTGAGGAGGCCGCTAAAAAAATTGAACATTTTACTCACAAAAATGAAAAAGCCTTCAAATCTCCAATTAGGAGAATAGTGGGGTTATTCACTAAAAATGAAAAATATAAAAAACTTATTACGGATATAATCTACGCTATAGTAATATTATTAATGGCTGGGCAAGCAGGAGGTAATGCGGTACAATATATTAAAAAAGCGGCTTGGTTAAAGGGTGGATTATATGGACTTAAATCAACAATAAAAGGAGCAGAGGTACATAATATAATAAAAGATGTTATCTCCGGGATATAATATGTATTTATAATAAATAAAAATGAAATGAAAAGATCAGAATTCAAACAACTCATTAGAAGAGAACTTATTAAAGAAGCTAAAGGAACTTCTTATGAGTCAAAATTGGCGGAAATCGAAAAACAAGGTAAAATGGTTACCCTAGAAGCTAAAATCGATGCTCTATCAGAAATGATTGAAACCAAAAATAATAGATTAAGTCTTGTAAACGAAGATGAAAATTTAGCAGATCTTGTTGATAAGAAAAAGATCAAAGAAATGCAAAAAGAAATTAAGCTTTTAGAAAAACAAAAATCCAAAATGGAAAAAATGTTTGAAAAAATGGGAGGTGTAAGAACAGAAGTAACTAGTGGTGATACTGTTGAAGCCGGAATGACTGAAGATACATCTGATCAAGTAGCAACTGATGATGCTGAAGATGCAGCAGAAGAAGCTTCAGATGAATTAGGAGAAAACCTTACTAGTGAACATCAAGGATATGATGATAAAGAAGATGAATCTTTAGGTATGGAAGATGGTCCTGAAAAAGACTATACTCAATCTGAAAAAGATCGTAGAGAAGATCGTTATGGAAAATGGGGTGATAGAGATAAAGAACATAGAGGAGCTTCATTAGAAGAATCAACAAATGAAGAATTTTTAAGAATGAAAAAACTTGCTGGTATTCCTATAAATGAGGACATAGAAAAAAAAAAAGTTGCTGATAAAATAAGATCACATTATTTAAGTGAAGAAGATACAGAAAATTTTAATAGGATTGCGGATTTAATTGAAAATAATAATTTAAAAACAGCTGCTGAAGAAATAGTAGAATTAGATACTGGGCTTAAAGAATTAATAATGGATGATATTAAAGATATAGATGAAAATCTTTTAGATATAATGTTTGATTTTGGTGATAGTGGGTATTTAGCAACTGCTAGACCCAAAAACTAAAATAAAAAATAAATTACATTTAGCCCGATTCATAGCCGGGTGACTAAAAAAATAATTGGACATCTGTGGCGTCTCTAGTTTGGAGACGCCACTTTTTTTTATTATATTTAAACTAAAAACCTATATGCAAAAAGTAGTAATTGTAGGGGCGGGAGTAGCAGGAGTGAATGCTGCAACAAAATTAGTAGATAACAATTTCAAAGGACAAATAACAATCATCGATATGGGTAAAGACCCATACAATAGAAAACCTGAAGAAGTAATGACAGGTTTTTTAGGAGCAGGAGGATGGTCAGATGGTAAATTAACTTACCATACTGAAGTAGGAGGCCAATTAGCAAAATATTGTGGTGAAGAAAAAGCAATGGAATTGTTTGACCAAGTTATAGATAACTTTAAACGTTTCCACCCTAAACCAGAAGCAGTACAATGTTCAGATCCTCAAGCAGAACCTGAATTTATCAAACCATATTTTGGATTAAAACTATTTCCTGTATGGCACGTAGGTACAGATTATTTACATGAAATAGGTAAAAATTGGTATAATTATTTAGTTGATAATGGTGTTGAATTTCACTGGGAAACTAAAATTATAAAAATTGATTTTAAAACAAATAATGCTTATGGAGAATGGGTAGATGATAAAGGAGAAAAAAGATACGATCATCATGATTATAATAAACTAATATTTGGTGTGGGTAAATCAGGAATTGATTTTGGTAAACAACTAGCAGAAGAATATGACCTACCTACAGAACCTAAAGCAGTTCAAATAGGAGTTAGATTTGAAGCACCACAAAAACATTTCCAAAAATTAATAGATATTTCATATGATTTTAAATTATATAGAAAATTCCCCGACAAAGGTGTTTCATTAAGATCCTTTTGCACAAATAATAATGCAGCCTTTGTTGCAGCAGAACACACCTATGGGGATTATAGTTACAATGGACATGCTAAAAAGGATCCAAAATATAAAAATGGTATGACCAATTTTGGTATACTAATGGAAATTAGAGGTATAGATAAGCCATTTGATTGGTCAAGAGAAGCGGTTCAAAAATTACAAATTAATGGTAAAGGAACATTTTATTCACCTAATTCAAATAGAGTACCATCTAAAACATCTGAGGGTGATTATGTTAAATGTGAAGTAGTAAATAGTATGTTACCATTATATGAGGCATTAGAAAGTTATGCCTTTTATATAGAAGATTTTATAGAAGATATGAAAGAAGTATTTCCAACATTAGGTGAGGATTGGGGGATTTATATGCCTGAAGTAAAATATTTATCACCTGAACCTTTAGTTAATTATGATAATTTATCTTTAACTAAATATCCAAATGTACATTTTGTAGGAGATGCATTATCTGCAAGAGGAATAACAGTATCAGGGGCACAAGGAAACTATGTGGCTGAATCACTCTTATAGTATTTATAATAAAATAAAATGGCAAGAATAGTATTATTAAGTTGCACTAAATCTAAATTAGATAAACCATCACAGGCACAAGATTTATATTCTCCTTCCCCTATGTTTCAAAAAACAAAGGCATATGGAGAAACTTTAAAACCTGATAAGACCTTTATTTTATCAGCTAAATATCATCTAACCCCAATGGAAAAAGAGTTAGAACCTTATGATATGACTCTTAAAGATTTTAATAAAGATGAAAAACAAAAATGGGGTGAAACAGTTGTATCCCAAATGAAAGAAAAAGGTATTGATCCTCAAAAGGATACTTTTATATTTTTAGCTGGAAGTGAATATATTAAACCACTTAAAGATCATATTCCTGAAGAAAATATAGAAAACCCTATGGAAGGAAAACGAATGGGTGAAAGATTAAGTTGGTTAAATAGTCAAGTAGAAAACCTTAAAGAAGTATTTAGAAAATTGAAAAAAAGAATATATGAAATTCTCAAATAACATAACAACAAGAATAACTCAATACTTAAACGATATTGATGATTATGGAGATGAAAAAATTTACACTCCAAAGTATACCAAACTCTGTGAAACTACTCTATCAGGGGTTAAACCTTTAATATTAGAATCATTAAACCCTCTACTAGTTTTAGAAAATTATAAAACTAAGCTTAATGAAGAACAAAAATCTATAGTAGATGATTTTATTCTTTATATAAAAAACATCTAGGACATTGTTTGGCTTCCCAATAAGTTTTTGTTATATTTAATACAAAACTAAGAACAATGAAGAAAAATCAAATTTACGAGTACAAAAAAGTAAAAATAGGAAATGCAATGCATTACTTATTTAGAGAACAAGGGAAAGATAATTGGAAACACCACAACCCAGAAGGACCAGCTATTGAACCTTTAAAAGGGGCTAAGGGGGTTAGTAAAGAATATTATTTATTTGGTATTCAGAAAACATTAGAAGAATTTAAAGATATTAAAAGCAGTAAAGAAGGGTTACCTTGGTATAAAAACCCATCAATGAAAGCAGTTACAAGATTTTAAGTTATGAAAATAGGTTTTTGTGGAACAATGAGTGTTGGTAAAACAACACTAGTAAACGCTTTAAAGGAACTACCAGAATTTAAAGATTATACTTTTAGAACAGAACGTTCAAAATATTTAAGAGATTTAGGTATTCCCCTAAATACAGATTCAACAATTAAAGGACAAACAGTATTTTTAGCAGAAAGAGCAGCTGAATTAATGAATGAAAATGTTATAACTGATAGAACAGTTATTGATGTTATGGCATTTACTAGTTTAGCTAAATCAATTTCTATAATAGATTCTGATTCATTTGAAGATTATGCCTCTCGTTTATTAGGGGAGTATGATTATATATTTTATGTTTCCCCTGAAGGGGTTGAAATAGAAGATAATGGTGTTAGAGAAACAGATATTGAATATAGGGAATTAGTAGATTTTAGTATAAACAAATTTTTAGATAGATATGGTTGGAAAATAAAAAATCTAATTAAATTAAAAGGCACTACTGAAGAACGTATAGAATCATTTAAAGAGGCACTTCTCCCCCAGTATTTATAATAAATTAAAAAATACTAAAATTGCAAAATTTCGATTTAAAAAAATACTTAGCTGAAAATAAGCTATTAAAAGAAGATGAAGGATATGATTATTCCCAAATGAGGGAACATTTTCTTGAAATAGTAGATGAATTAGATGATAAAATCAATACAAAATATCCCGAAGTAAAAGGAGCAATAGATCAGGATTACCTCTATAATGATGATCCAGAAATTGGAGATAAAGAATTCGAATGGGTTATTGATAATGGTGATCAATATGTTAGAGTAAATTTACTTTTCTATAGAAAAGGTCACAGCACAAAATCAGACATTTCAGTCCATGTTACACTTGTAGAAAAATTTAAACCTTCTTTTTTTAAACGTAAAGGAAAAGATAAAGTAATAGACCAATTTGCTGAACATATAGATATAGGTAAAGGATTATTTAAAAAACCTGTAAGTGATGTTGTGAGAAAAATTACAAAAGAAATTTACGATAGAATATATAATCAAAAATAGTAAAATGAAAAAATCACAACTTAAACAATTTATTAAAGAAAATATTACATCAATTTTATTAAAAGAGGATCTTACTGATTTAGAAAGGCAAATTATAAGTTTAGTTAGAAAATATGCTATGGAACGTAATATTTCTATGTGGGAATCCTTTCAAAATATCTATCGTAGATTTGATCGAATGGAAGATGAATTTGGTGAAGGTAAATATAGTTTAGATGAAGGCAGTAAGTGGCTTGAAGATAAAGATCAAAGCGAACTTGCTTCAGATAAGTATGCTAGGTTTAATAGATCCAACACTAGTTATGAAAGCGGAGCTGAAGCCTTAGCTCAAAAACAATTTGACGATGATGTTATAGATAAAAAAGCTACTAAAGCTGCCCAATCAAAAAAAGAAGACCCAATAATCACAACAACAGATGAACTTCAAAATTTAATTAAAAAAATGAAATCAAAAGCTAAGGATTTCAAATCCTCTGAAGGGGATGCTAAAGAAAAAATTAAAGCTGAATTAAAGAAAATGACAGCTGAAAAGAAAAAACTTGAAAAAGATCTTAAATAACATACAATTAGTTTTTATAGTAATACTCGCAGTTGCGTTAATTTTAAGCTTATTATTTAGACCCTCAATTCCCATTGATACTTATGAGGATGAAATTAAAGCCCTAAAAACCCAAAATAAACAGTTATTATTATCAAATGATAGTATAAACAACATTAATAACAAGTTACAAGAAGAAATTAATACTATACTCTATGCTATAGATAGTACAAAAGTTGTTTTAAAAGAAACAGAAACTAAATTAGCGGAGTTAGAGAAAAAAAGAAATGAAATACCTAATATCATTAATAATATGGCTAGTGATGATATTACCAGCAACATCTCAGACTATCTCAAGAGGAGAAGTAAAGGAGATAATTAATAGTGATGGTGATACTTTAATTCTAATGAATTTAGAAGATGCTAGAATTGTGTTAAGCGATCTTTTAGAATATGAGGTTGTTGATAGTCTTCTTACAGTTTATAAAGAAAAAGATACATTAAATACAAATACTATAACTTTACAAAAAGATGTTATAATTAAACTGACTCAAAAATCAGAAAACCAGCAATCCATAATAGATAATTTTGAACAAATTTTATCTAATAAGGATATTGAAATTAACCTCAAAGATCAAGTTATCGAAAAACAAAAGAAAGAAATTCAAAAACAAAAAGTCCTAAAGGTAGTTGGCTTTATAGGATCTATTGTATTACCTATACTCACATTAATAGCTTTAATTTAAATGAGTGATATAAAAAAAGTCATAAGACAAGAATACTTGCAGTGTGCCTCTGATCCTGTACATTTTATGAAAAAGTACTGTTTTATCCAACACCCACAAAGAGGTAGAATTCAATTTGCACTTTTCCCCTTTCAAGAAAAAGTATTAAAATTATTTCAAGATAACCCCTATTCAATGATATTAAAAGCTAGACAATTAGGTCTTTCTACTTTAGTTGCTGCTTATTCTTTATGGTTAATGGTATTTCATAAAGATAAAAATATACTTTGTATAGCAACTAAACAAGAAACAGCTAAAAATATGGTTACTAAAGTAAAATTCATGTTTAGTAATTTACCCTCTTGGCTTAAAGTAGATGCTGATGAAAATAATAAATTAAATCTTAGATTAAGAAATGGTTCCCAAATTAAAGCAACTTCAGCAGCATCAGATGCAGGTAGATCAGAAGCAGTTAGTTTACTAATAGTTGATGAAGCAGCTTTTATTGATAATATAGGAGAAATATGGGCTTCATCTCAACAAACCTTAGCTACAGGTGGTGGTTGTATTGCATTATCTACTCCTTATGGTACAGGTAATTGGTTTCATCAAACATGGGTCAGAGCAGAAAATAGAGAAAATGATTTTCTCCCCATAAAATTACCATGGTTTGTACATCCAGAAAGAGATCAAGCATGGAGAGATAGACAAGATGAATTATTAGGTGATCCTAGAATGGCAGCACAAGAATGTGATTGCGATTTCTCAACTTCTGGTGATATATTTTTCTATGCTGAGTATATGGAGTACTATGAAAAATCATTTATTAAAGAACCTTTGGAGAGACGAGGAGCCGATCGTAACTTGTGGATATGGGAACCATGTGATTATTCAAGA
>Ga0080013_1001798_pt1 | contig 27255 bp, 25 predicted proteins | sample ETNvirenome_6_85_FD_69236 | JGI IMG/M metagenome (GOLD analysis project Ga0080013, IMG submission 69236) | Marine viral communities from the Pacific Ocean - ETNP_6_85 (SPADES assembly) (version 2) | ecosystem: Environmental > Aquatic > Marine > Oceanic | place: Pacific Ocean | collected 2013-06-19 | reverse complement strand
AGCAAGTTCGATCGGTGCTCGATACTCGCCCGGTCGGGGACGAGCACGGGCTGGAAACCGCCTCACAGGACGGTACCTAGAATAGCTCCCGATTGATTGCCAAATGTCCGTAACCGTGGGAGCCCTGAAAAGCCCCTGGAAGCACCACGTAGGGCCGGGAATAGGCATCGTAGCTCACGAGGAAGGGTGCAGGATCTGGAGTGTGTGGATGTAGCCCACCTGAGACGGTCAACGATCGGGTGTTCTCGTGTCGTGTCGTGAGCCTCGGATCCGAGCCAGACGATCGCGCTGTCAGGCAGGAGTGCAGGCTGTCACGCTGTCGGGCTGGGTCGGTTCAGGCTGGGGCTGTGAGTGCAGCCAGGAGGAGGCCGGGGGTGCCTCCCCCCCATGGGGTACCATTGGTCTAAAGATACCCCCATAGAGAGTTTTTTTTTCTGCTTTTGCTGGGACAGGTAGCAGGAGAGTTCCTGAGAGTTCCCAGGAGGAGTTCAAGCAGGAGGGAGAAGTAGGTTCTCTAGAAAAAGAACTTGTAGAATTCAAGAGACCATGTTCTAGAACCGCTAGGTTCTTCTAGAGTTCTAGAACTACTAGTTCTCTCTCTCTCCCTTGGGGGGAGAGAGAGTAATAGAAGAAAAGTAGGGTTCTACTAGTAGAAGCGTAGAGTTCTCCTAGTAGGAGGAGCGTAGAAGTGCTCACCTTGATATGGAACAGATGCTGGGCTCACTCATCTTCAATCAAACGACGGGAGGTGGTGGCCGTGGGTCCAGTCTTCTTCTTTTGGTGTTCTTGTTGACACCGTGACATCGGTTCAATAGGGTTGTTCTCGGACAACCCTATTTGTTTAGGAGAACAGGATGTCAGAACGTCAGAGCAAGTTGATCACCCTTGAGCAACTGAACCAAATGCTGAAGGGTGCCCCGGTACCAGAGCCCGTGGTCGAGACAAGGGAAGAGGAGCCTCCTGGCTTTAAGGAGGCGTTGGACCGCATGGACGAGGAAGGTCGGTGGGTCTTTACGGACGAGGAGTGCCGTGAGCAAGAAGAGGAGTACCTCAAGAAGCTCCGACGCTCTGAGCGGTGAGACGACCTCCCGTTCGTGTTCGTCTTAGCGACGAGCTTTACCTTGCGCTCAGCGCATATGCTTCCCAAAACGGACTGACCATCAGTCAGTCGATTAGACGACTACTCTCAGAAGGACTGAGAGTAGTCTCGCTTCAACAGGAACAACAATGAAGAACAAGTGGTTGAGGGACGCCCTGCTGGATCGCGGCGATCGCCTTGTGGTGTCAGTGAGTGGCGGAAAGGACTCAACGTCGATCTGTCTTTGGCTAATGGAGCAGGGGCTAAAACCAGATGACTATGACCGGGTGTTTGCGGACACCGGGTGGGAACTGCCGAGCGTCTACGAGTACGTTCGCGGGCCGCTTACGGAAAGGGTTGGCCCCATCACGGAGGTGCGGCATGAGCAACCAAAGCCTTTTGAGCCAGACGTAGAGGCTCTTGCGCAGAAGTACGAAGCGCGCCTTGGCGTGGAGCACTCATCGATGATTCGCCTTGTGTTGCAGCACGCAGGCTTTCCTTCTCGCTTGATGAGGTTCTGCACTAGGAGTCTGAAGATAGCGCCCATCGCGGCGTGGTTGAAGTCGAGAGACTTTGAGCCTGTGTGTGTGGTTGGCATCCGCGCTCAGGAGAGCTCTCGAAGAGCGGAGATGCCTGAGTGGGAGTGGTCGGACACTCATGACGCCTACGTGTGGCGTCCGATTATTGGTTGGACGTTTCAGGATGTCATCGACATCCACAAGCGGAACAACATGCGCCCTGCCGCTCCGTACTTTGCTGGCGCGGACAGGGTTGGTTGTGCGCCGTGCATTTTCGCCCGCAAAAGCGAGTTGAAGTGGTTGGCTGATGTCCATCCTGACCGCATGTCGCTTCTTGGGGACTTGGAGCGGGATGTCAGCGCCCTGAAAAGGGCGCGGAACCTCAGTAAGGGGAAGGATCCGCCGAAGTACCCCGCGACTTGGTTCTTCAACAAGCAGCCGCCGATGCGTGATGGGAAGATCGCCTCCGATACTCATGGGTATGTGCCTGTCTGGAACATCGAGCAGGTCATTGAGTGGGCAAAAGGCTCCGTCAATCAGGTCGAACTCTTCGCGGGCCGCAAGACAGACCATGGATGCATGCGTTGGGGGTTCTGTGACACGAGCAATCAGAAGTGAGCACCCGTGGAAAGAACCGATCTCGGTCAGATCGGGCGACCCTGGACCAGTACGGGACACCAGAATGGGTAGCAAGAGCGCTTGTGTCGCTCTTGCCAGTGGAAAATCACCACGTTGCGCTTGAACCGCATGCCGGATTGGGCGGTTTTGTTGCCGTTTTACGCGAGAAATGCGCGTGGGTAGTCGGTTTGGACGTGGACCCCGTCGCAAAAGGTCTCGCAAAGGCGTCTGAAGCCCACCTTTTGGACTTCCTCGACTGCCCGTTGTCCACGTTTTCCGAACTTGGGGTCGATTGGGTGGTCGGAAACCCCCCATTTGACCAAGCGCAACTGCATGTGGAGCGCGCTTTGCGCGCAAGTAGCCAACATGTGGCGTTTTTGCTGCCGTTGGCCTTCATGGAGAGCAAGGGAAGGGTCGCTTTTTGGGAAAAGCACCCCGCTAGGCACGTTTGGGTGCTCGCCTCCAGGCTTGACTTCGTCCGATTTGGTCAATCGGAGTACACCCTGGGTTGTCAGCAGAGCTTGTTTGGGCTTGCTGATGCTGATGCTGATGCTGATGTGGAGGATGGTGGCTCCGGTATGAACACGCCCCTCGCGTTCTACTGGTGGGACAAGTCTTGGCGGGGGCGCACAACAGTAGATCCATGCGTTATGTTGACACCGTGACGAGCACAAGATAGCCTTCGGCTTGTACTCTGCGTACATCCACGGGCATTTGTCCAGCCCACCCAAGAGCCCCAGCGCAATGCTGGGGCTCTTCTGTTTGGGTTGACTGTTATAAAGGGTGTATGGCCTATGCATCTACTGTTGAAGTTTCCCGTTCCCGAAACCAGTTCCGAGTCACGATCACTGAGACGGACGCTGCCGCCTCCTCGGAGGCGAGTGCGATCGAAATCGGAGTCAAGAAGTTCCGAGTGCTTCGTCAGGTGTGTGTCCTGACCGCCGGTGCTGGCGCTACTGTGGACCCCGTTCTTGGTCGGGTGACCAACCCAAGCGGCGTGAACGTTTGCGTTGAGAACGACACGGCGGGGGCGACGATCGATAGCGCACCAACCAACGGCGTGCCGTGCTTTACGGACACGGGGTTCCTGTACCACAGGTCCAACGTGAACGCGGGTACCGACAACGCAATCACGAGCGAATATTTGCTCGCCGTAGGCTGGTAGCCATGGCTCTCGCAAGACCGGGCAATACTATTGCCCTCCCTGTGGTCGGCGCGGCGTCTGGTTCGCTGAACTTCTCGCAGGGCGCAGACCTTGCCATGCAGGAGATCGCATCGGATGCAGCGCCATCCGCTACGACCTTCAATGCGTTCACTGGCGGGACGCCTCCGTACACATACGCAGTGACGCTGCATAAGCCAACTGGTTCTTCTGCGTCTGTTAGCGGTAGTGGGCTTGGTGCGTATACATGGTCAAGTACTGCGACCGATGAAGACTACAGTCTGGTCCTGACAGCAACGGACGCAAACGGGAACAAGGCATCGAGTACGGCCCATGTGAGGATCGCTTCGTCTACTTGGACGAAGGTGGACTTGAGCGCGGCGACTGTTCAAGATCCGAACACCATCATGAACATCGCAGGGTCCACTCTTGGAACTACCAGTCAGATCGTCATGACTGCCGGTTACGCTGGCTCTGTCGAGTCGAACAATGCGTCTCGCGGAGTGAGTGAGATCCCTGCGTTTGTTTTCCGCGTGAGCACCAGCGCAGATGTCTTCAAGGACTATGCCGGGATTGCCATTAGGGTGGTGATCGACGCTTGGCCGACAGCCACAACGACCCGATACTGGCGGATGGTTCTGGGCGTCGGAGACAGCAACACGAACATTGTGGACGATAAGGCAGCAGCGGGGCTTGTTTACCTCTCGCAGTCTCCAGTATCCGGTAAGACGGAGTGCGGGATGCCTGGGAACTCCTTCACCAACGGGACTGCGCCTGACGATGGTGGCGCCTGGACGACTGCCAAGACATGCGCATTCAATGTGATGGTTGGCTGGAGTGACGATACCGCTGGTCAGACTGGACCGGAAGGCAGGTCGATTATTGCAACGACACAAAGGCTCGATAAGACCGATGGGTCGATCGCTGCGTCGGTGATCAATCCTCCGGCGTCTTGGAGTACAGGCAACCTATCAATCTTCCTTGGGTTTGATATCAACAACACGGGGACATCGGCGCTACCAGACGCGGGCACGATGACCAATGTTGAGCTGTCGTACCGGCTTATCGATAGACCCACATAGTGCTGCCCTTTGACGCGATCGTGGAGCTGTTGCCCTACGTGGCACCAGCCAAGTACCGGATGCCTGGGCAGATTCCAAGTCCGGTGGCCGGTGTTTCGCTGAAGTCGAGCTACGTCGGTAACGAGTTCACCAACTGCACGATGTTTACCGCTTGGTTGATTAGCGAGATCTACGACAAGCCGTTTGTCTCAAGCCAGTGGGGACGCTGGCAGGTCTACGACAAGGATTTGGGCGGGTATGGTCCAGGGGTTGCCCATGATTGGCGTGTTGGGTACCTCGCTCAGGAGCGCATGACGCCCCACACGGGGGTTTGGTTGGTTCAGTACTTCACTGAGTGGCCCAAAGGCCACTCAATGCTTGTTGTGGACTGGCACAGAGAGACCGGAAAGATCCTTACCCTTGAAGCCAACACCAGAGGGACGGGATTGGACGGTGTGGGCTGGGGCGGAATTGGACCGGTCAGGGATATCCCAAGCCCAGGCCCCGACTGGCACGAAAAGACAGACCAGACGTGGTCTTCTCGGTGTGGAAGCAACCGAGAGGTGCACATGTCGCGCCTGTACATCGACGCGAACAGTGTGAAAAACTGGCTGGAGCGCGGCTGAGGGTTGCGCGCCGGTGCTCAAGCCAGTAGTGTCACCATGACAAAGGAGTCATGGTTTGACAGACAAAGAGTCTTATTTTGCTGCCGCTGAGAAGCAGTTTCGCATCATCAAGGTTCTTATTGATGGCTTTGCGGAAGAGGGCCTTAGGGAAACGGTCATCATTGGTGATGCGCGATGGCATGGGCCGAAGCAGTGCTTCGAGATTCGCGTGGGGGACGAGTGGTTTGATGCCGCCTCGATCGCAAAAGAACGCCCCGTGTTGTGTAGTCAGGTGACCTCGCAAGCGGAAGACTTCTATTTGGGTGCTATTGTCGCCCGGAATGCTGTGGCTGCTCAGATTCACGCTTCAAACGAGAAGGTGATGTTGTTTTTGTCGGGACTTCAGGAGGTAGAGGAGGATGGAGAAGAGCATGTTGCGACAGACATCGGAGTGGGCGGCGAATCTGGATGACGAGAGTTTCCGTCAGCTTCGGAGGCTTGTGGAGGACGAGCAGCGCAAGCGTCACCCACCCAAGGTGAGCCCAGACGTTCAGCGCCTCATTGCTCTTCTGCGCGTCAAGCCGGTTGGCTTGGTTGCCAAGGAGACCGGGCGCTCTAGGCAGAGGCTTTATCGAATCTGCAACAAGCACGGGATCGATCCGGTCCCAAGGGGCAGAAACAAAAAACCCGCCCAGGTATAGGGCGGGTTCATGCTTATTGAACAAACGCTATTCTGTTCCTGGGCGACTCAGGTCAAGATTGATTCCGGGGGCAAGTTCGATCACTTCTACCCCGTAGAGGAAGATCTGCTGCCCATTGTGCATAACGGTCGGAATGATACGCGGGTTGTGTGCCGCAGCGTTGAATCGCTTGAGCACTCCCTTCAGGAGCCCAGCAGACTTGAATGGGATGGTGTATTCACGACCAGACACGAGGATGAAGCGAGCCCAGATTGCCGATTTTGGGGGAGGCGCGATCTTCTTCGGTTCGGGCTTCTTTTCTGCCGCCTCCTTGATTACGCCAATCTTCGGTCCCATCTCCTGAATCTTGTTCAGGCAGAACTCCATAACGGTCTTTCTGCCCTTGCTTTCCTCTTCGAGCCTGTACTCTTCTCGCAGAGTCTCGATGTTGGTGATGCCCTCAAGAAGAGCCTTCGCTTTGGTGGCATTCAGTTCGTAAGCTCTTGGCTTAGCCGTTTTGACTTCTTCGTCTTTGGCCCAGGGCGGGGTGTTTGCTTCAAGGTCTCCCATTTGGTCTCCAGTGTTGGGGTGTCGGTAGGCTATGCTCGCAGCGGCGACTTGTAAAGTGGACAAAAAGATGAGATTGGTGAAGGTAAGCATGCCTGAAGCCCTCATCAAAGCGATACGAGAGCGCAGTGACGGGAACCTCTCCGGGTATGTTCGTGCAACCATGTGGAGCGCGGTGACAAGCCGAAAGGCGTATCTCTACCGAGAAATCAACATCATGCCTAAGGGCGATGGGTCTGTAGATCAGGCAATGGAGTGGTTGCTTGCTCGTCAGCCGCTGCTGATGGATGTCGTCGATGGTGGGGGCGAGTTTGATTCCCGTGTTCGTGAATACCTAAGGAAGGCGTTGTCTCCCACGCAGTTCCGAAGGGTGATCATGCGCTTTTCGGGGCTGAGTCTTGAGGAGATTGGCATTCGGGAGGGCTGCTCCAAGCAGGCGATCTTCAACACCCTTGTCCGAGTGGACGCTCGACTGCGCGAGGACGAGAAGTTCATGTCGTTACTGGTTCGCGTGTTGGACCCGGAAGAGGAGACGGGGCTTGATGCAGGCATGTTGATGCTATGAAGGATGTATCGTGGGACTTGCTGACCAGGGTTGGTAGGCGAAATGCCTATCAGGACATCGCGTTGGGCTTGGCGTCAGGCAAGATCACGATTGCTAAAGCGAAGCTATTGGCAGAGCTGATTCGTGGTGTCGAGAAGAGCATACCGAGGCGACACCCTCCCACAAAGGTTGAGCTTGCCATCGTCCGAGAGACCGAGAAGGCGAAGACGCTTGGCAGGCTCGAAGGAAAGGCGGAAGCAAACGGGTCATATTTGGGATCTCGCCAGACATCAGCGATGGCTGGTGCTGTCAAGAAGGTTGATTTGCAGGAGCAGGGACGAGCGAAGCCCCCGTTGCCGCCTGTGGTATCTGTAGATGGGGCAGGTCCATTTGGTGTGTTTGCCGACACCAAGCCGAATGGACGGACTTCGCCGTCGCAGAGGAGAGACGCCATAGCCGGTCCAAGTGATGATCCGTGGGGTGAGGAATGAAGGATTACCCGATTATTAAGCCAGGAGATCCTGGGTTCTGGGATCCGTCAAATTTCCTGCAGATGCTTTCAGTCAGGCCCAAGCAAGGGGGCTTGGTTCGGATGAGCATGGAGGGGGAGTTTGTTCATCAGCTTGTCTTGGCGAAAGCGATGATGCGTTGCTACCAAGAGAAGAAGTGGCTTGGGCATGTGAAGCCACGGCAGGAGGGTAGCTCTACGTTTTTCACCGGGGTTGCCCTCCAGAACGCAGCGTTTCGCCGTGGTTGTTACGCCGCCATTCTCGCAAACAAGCGAGAGACGGCAAAGAAGCTGAACACAATCGCGATGCGGTTCTGGAAGACGATGCCGAGAGAGATTCGTCCTCCTCGTGACACGCAACTCAAACGTGGTCTTGAGTTTCCTGGCCTTGATTCGCTGCTGACCATTGCGTCAGTAAAGGACGATGATCCCCTTCGTGGGGATACCGTTCAGTTTCTGCTTTGTACTGAGGTTGGTCAACCGCAGTGGAGGGAGAGTGGCGAGGATGCCTTCATCGCTGCCCTCAACACTGTTCCTGATGAGTACGGGATGGTCGTCGCTGAATCAACGCCTCGCCACTATGGCGATGCGATGCACGAGATCGTCATTGATGCTGAAAAGCCTGGGTCGAAATGGTTGATCTGCTTCATTCCGTGGACGATGATTCGGGAGTACCGGAAGGATCCTCATCCCAAGTGGAAGCCGCGCACTGAGGTGCTTGATTACGCTGGGAAATATGGCCTGACCAAAGAACAGGCGTATTGGATGGAGACGGTTGGTTTGCCCAAGTGTCGAAACCAGATGCAGCGGTTCATTAGCGAGTACCCGCCCAACATTGTTGATTGCTTCCAGATGGCAGGGCAGCCGATCTTCAGCAGCGAGGTTCTCACGAAGTGGATGCAGAGGATCGATGGCGGCACGGGTATTGCCGTCGAGACCGGAGAGTGGGTTGAGCACGCTCCACCGGAGTGGGATCACAACTATGTGATCGCTATTGACCCGGCGAGTTCATGGGCCGAGAGAGACCTCTTTGGCTTGATCATCTTGGACATGAACACTTGTACTGTTGTGGCTGAGTTCAGTGGTCATACGACCGCTGGTCGTATGGCTGCAAGGGCAGTGAAGTGGGCTGAGCGGTACAACAAGGCACTGATTGCCGTTGAGGCCAATGGTGTCGGTGAGGCGATCCTTAGTCATCTTCTTGAGGTCTATGGTTATCCGTATGTCTTCCACAGGACTGCAGCAGACAGTGTTCGTCACGGCTCTGAGAGGGTTCCTGGCTTCTGGTCGGCAAGCAGGACGAAGGCTGCAGCGATTAGCTATTTGCAGGATGTCATTGATGAGGATGAACTCACTGTGACCAGCATTCGCATTGTGCGCCAACTTCTTGGTTATCGTGGTCAATGGGACAAGCTAAAGCGGGATAGCCACGGTGGTCACTTTGACTTGGTGGCTGCGCTCGCCATAGCGATTTGGGTCTACTTTCACGAAGTTTCCCATGGACGAGTTCGTAGAATTAGACCACCCTCGGTTCGTGCTGCCGAAAACTGGCAGAAGGTGCTACACAAGATCAACTCTCTTTCAGGTTCAGGTGATCCATGGAATACCCCTTGGGGCCAACACAGGTAGATCCTCTTGAGGTCTATGAAGATCAGCGGAAGCTTGGGAAGAAGCTTTCTCGTCTCATCATTGAAACGGAGAGCACCACTGAGAAGCACATTGGCCCAGAGCTTGTTCGCAACTTGTCATATTGGCGCGGTTCTTTTTGGAAGGGCGATGGCTACGGCAGTGGCTGGGGTGGGAAGTCTTCTGCCCGGTACTTTGCTGAGCGGAATGAGACGTTCCCGATCATCGATACCATCGTTTCTTCGTTGGCCATGGATCTCCCACAGGTCGAGGCGGCGAAGCTCTCGGTCAACAGCTACGAGAAGGTCACCAGGGAGACTGATCCCTCAGTCAGGGGTCGTCGTATAAGCGCCGTCTTGAATTGGTTTGCTTATCAGGACGATCTGGACGAGACGGTTCAAGAGCTTGTTCTTCACTCCCTGCTGTTCCGTGTAGGCGTGATGAAGGTTTCTTGGAGTTCAAGGCTTGGGAGGCCCATTGTTCGTGTGAAGCTGCCTTGGGAGGTGTTCTTTGATCCTGGAGCACGTAAGCTTCGTGATGCTTCGTGGGCTTTTGAGAGAGTTGTTCTTCATTGGAAGGACTTCAAAGATCGGGTGAAGTCGGGGATCTACAAGGTAGATGAAACGTCGGAGCGTCAGATTCGTCCTGACACCTATCCCCGTGGCTTGCTCGATAAGCAAGCCACGAACATTGAGTACTACGAGCAGGAACTCCGCAAGCTTGGTTTGCGTGAGTACCTGTCTATTGTTGAGTTCTGGGATTTCCGAAGGAAGAAGGTCTACCACGTCCATCCGAATACTCGTCAGATCTTGATGGAAGCCGACATGCCGTATGAGCGCCCCTACGAGGTGCTTGTTTTCAACAACGGCGTTGGCCGGATCGATGGGATCCCCCTGATGAGCCTGCTGGCAACCAACCAGCAAGACATCAATGAGCTTGTGAGTGCGAGACGGCAAATGGTGCGCCGCTTGGTGCCGAGATTTGTGTTTGACCGTGCTTTTTGGAAGGATGAACTGGATTGGAATAGGTTCATTGATTCAAAGATCACGACACCGACTCGTGTTGATGTGCCCAATGGTCGTTCTCTGAAGGAGGCGTACCACGTTGTTGAGGCCCCCCAGACCACCTATGATTTCAATCGTCACCTTGAGGATGGGACTGAGGGGATGAGGCGGATCGCTGGTGAGGCAGACTACCAGCGCGGACGTACAAAGAACATTCGTACTGCGGAAGAAGCGTCTGCGCTTAGGTCCGCTGTTGAGGGGCGCAACGGAAAGCAGGTCAACCGTGTCATCAAGGTTGTTACTCGCATGTTTGATCACATGTTGGGCGTGACCAGATGGGCTCTGACTTATCCCGAAGCAAGCCAGATTGATCTTGAGGAAATTACGCTCGCAACTCAGGATGATATTGGTCCTGAGTTGCTGAGGCAGGACATCCTTGATTGGAGCGGGAAGTTCAGGCTACTCCCGTTCTCGCCAGCAATGGAAGACAAGCTTGCCCGTCGTGGTCACATGGAGAGGATGCTGCCATTCCTTATCCAGATGGCAGACAAGGGCTTCATCGAATCGGAGGAATTGGTTCGAGAGCTTGTCGAGGAATTTGGTTGGCGGCCATCCATCTTGGGAGATGGACCTGCGCCACAGCCACAGCCTGGAGAGCCACCCCCCATGGCTTCAGCCCTGCCAGGGGCTGGTGGGCCACCGCCGTTAGAATTGATCGACGGTGGTGGTCCACAACTTCCACTCCCTACCCCCAAGCTGGGGTAGAGTTTACTTCTTGGCCCAAACAACCGGATGTTCGTCATGAAACTATACATTGATAAAGAAGAAGAGAAAGAGCCAGAAGCTGATGAGTCTGATGAGTCCGAAGAGACTGATGAGCCCGAAGAGTCTGATGAGTCTGATGAGTCTGAGTCCTCGGATGATCAGTTCTCTTTCCTCAAGGAGCTAAAGAAGCCCTCCCTCAGTGAGGGCATGCTTGAGCGAAACGATGTTTTGTTCGTGGTTCTTCGTCGCATTTGTACCGACGCAGACGAGGGAAAGCAGGCAGACTTGATCGAGAAGGCTCTTGATGAGTTCAAGGGGAGCGTCCTCGCTTTGTTTGAGGACGCCGGGTACGACGTTGATGGGGCTGGCCTTGCGGACCCAGAGTACTGATGCCGCTTCATCGGTACACATGTAATTGTGCCGCAATTACTGAGCGCCTCTACCTCGGTAGCGAAGAGGTAGAGGACGAGGTGTCCTGTGCTCGCCCAGACTGCGGGATGCTTGCCAAGAGAAATCAGGTCAACTCGTTCTCTGTTGTTGGCCTGATCCACGATGGGCTTGAGGAGCTGAACGACACGCTGTTTTCTCCAGAGGAGAGGAAGGGGGGTCGTGAGGTTCGCTCCAAGAAGCAGCGGGAGCAGCGAGAAGCCGAGCTTGGGCTGAGGGTCATGGATGAGCATGAGGTGCGCTTGGCTCGTCAGGAGCAAAGCGCAGACATTGTTCAGATGACAGAGATTGCGAAGGAGTCTGGTCGGAACGCGGTTTTTGACTACGTGGACAAGACGGAAGTTCTTAAGGCCACTGGTTGGGATACAACAAAGTACAACCGATGGAAGGAGGCCACCGATGCCGCAGAGACCTCAGCACCCGATACTGTCTGATGAGCAGATCGCTCAAATGCCGCTTGAAGCCCTTGAAAAGCAGGTTTTGTCGAGAGCGAAGGCTCTTTCCAAGAGCTACGGCATAGGTACTGGCTTGAAAGACTACGCTTCTGAAGAGGAGCTGAGCCTTCCTCCAGGGCCTCCGCAGCCCGAAGACGCCGCTGCGCCCGTTGCGGATCCGTTCGATAATGCCCTTTTGCCCCCGGAGCTGATTACATCAGCAACATCTTCGCTTGTGGAGATCGGGCTTCTGGACGCACCGGAAAGCGCTATTTCAGCGGATTTGCTTGCAAAGCTTCAAGTACTTCTGGACAAGGTTGCGCCAGGACTCTATGACCTGAGTGATACTGACACCTTGACGGAGGTTTTGAATGAGCTTGCAAACAGGGGAAGTCTCTTCCAAGAACTCTCAGCCCTTGGAGGAGGAGGGGCAACTCCCGCTCCTCCAGCAGGACTCCCCCCAGGACTCCCCCCAGGACTCCCCCCAGGACTCCCTGCAGGAGGAGCCCCAGGAGGACTCCCCCCAGGAATTGGTGCAGGAGGAGGAGCCCCAGCAGGAGGCGGCCCCGGAGGAGGAGGCCCCGGAGGACTCCCCCTCCCAGGACTCCCCTTCCCAGGAGGCCCCTACTGATGTAGAGGAGCCGCCCGATATTGAAGATCAGGCGGCCCCAGAGAGTGAGGCATTCGTTTTTGCTGAAGACAGCGATTTGTCTTCAGCCAATCTTGACTGGCTTCCAGAGGAGCACCATGAAAAGGTTCGTGGGTTTCTTGGTCAGGCTCAGGAGTTCGTCTCCCAGCAGGTATTTGCCGCGAATAGGGCAAAGGAGCAGGTTGAGCGTGATTCAGATGCCCTGAAGGCAACAGAGGAGCGGTTCAGTGAGGTGATCGACGCCCTGGATGGCGAAGAGAAGAAGCTCGCTGAGACGTATCGCCAGCAAGAGCACATTCATCGATTGCTTGAGCGGGACATCAACAGCACTGCCTGGGCGGCATTCGACGCCCTGTATGGAAAAGCATACGCGCAGCTACCAGAGCAAGCCCGGCTTGCTTTCACGAAAAAGGTCCAGGGCTGGACCGAAGGTGAGGGCGAGGCAGCAAAGGCGCACGCCTCCACTCTTTTTGAGTATGGTGGCGAGAGCGCCAACATGCTGGAGCGCCTTGAGTTAGCCCTCAAGGCCTCCTGCACCGAGGCTGGATGCAGGGAAGTAGAACGATATGAGGGCATTTCGTCTAAGCCAAGTGATGCTAGCAAGCGTGAGGCCAGCAAGCAGGCAGTGATTGGTGCTGGAGAAATTCCGCCAACCCAGCCCACAAGATCCTTGGATGATGTAAGCTTTGAATCCCTAATGAATCGGCACGATCATCTTCTGTGACCGCCCCTTTCTTCAGCAGCCTGTAACGGCTACAAGCTGTTTTTGGTTGACGGCTGCAAGAGTAGTGAATTGCAACAATCTTCGCGGAGACTTCCATGGCGTTGCTTGAATACCTCAACCATACTGTGCCGGACGTTATTCCGAAGTCGGTCCAGAGCTTCTACTACGATGATCCCCTGATGAAGGCTCTGGTTGCGAACGGCAAGGTCGTTCGCAGCGGTGGCTCCCAGGTTCGGTTCACTCGAATCAAGAGTGGCCACAGTGACATCACCCAGATCGACGCTTCCAACATCAGCGTCAGCCTCTCGAAGCGTGAGACCTTCGGAACGCTCACGGGTGATTGGGGCCGGTACATGAAGCCGGTTGTGATTGCTCACATCGACTTGGACCGAATGGAGTCCAAGGAGCAAAAGAAGCGCTACGTCCAAGAGACGGTGAACGCCGTGGTCGTCAGCTTCCGCAACGCCCACTGTCGCCGCATCTATGTTGGCGATACCCCGACTGTTTCTGGCCGGAACGCTGTTCCGATGATTGGTACCCTGAATGGTGGTACCAACGCCGACGCCAACACGAACGGTCAGGCGAATGGTTTTGGAAATGGTGCGATGATGTTCGCAACGCCTGCTCAGCAGGCGACAGCGGGCACAACCTACCTGAACCAAGCTCGTCTTCGTGATGCCACGAATGACGAGGACAACTGGCACAACCAGTATGTTGCCAACACCGGTATTGGTACCGACTTCCTCGACGCAGCCGAGGAAATCAAGATGCGTGCTGATAGCTACAGCGACGGGCAGGGCAGTGTCAGCCTTGGTATTCTTGGTCATGCAGAGCATGTCGCTCTTGGCCAGGAGATCCGTTCGGTGTCCCAGACCAGCGGCGTTGGTCTGGTCTACACGCCTGCTGACCTTGAGGCCGGTCGCGGTCACAAGGTGGTTCATGTTGCTGGTGGCGTTCGCTACTACAGCAACCGCTGGATGACAGCGACCACGCTTGCGAACTACGCAGCGAACACAACGCCATCGACGTTTGCTGGGGCCTGCTACTTCCTGAACCCGATGACAATCGAGTACTGGATCAATGCTGGCCACGACTTCCGCGTCACCAAGTTCACTAACCATCTCGAACACGGCAACCAAGCTGCCAACATCGCCTACGTCATTCTGGAGAGCCAGTTTGTTGTTCGTGAGCTGTTGTGCAACGGTTGCACCAAGGTCTGATAGGAGCACATCATGAGTTGGGCTGATTCAAAAGTCTACCTGTCTACCCCGGAAGAGGTCGTCGCACTTGACACCACAAAGCCGCGCAACGGAGCGCCGGGTCTTCCCGGCGAGTTCCGCTGGTGCTACGCTGAGCTGGAGAGTGGCGAGGTGGTGCTTCAGAAGCGCCGGTTGTGCCTCAACACCAGCGGGGGCAGCACCCTGACCTCAGGGCTGCTCGCGGAACTCACCACCACCTCGCAGGAGAACGTTCTCTCGCTGGCGAACGTTACGTGCACGCGCGATGCTCTCGCTGGCTTCGTTCCTGAGAAGGTGAACGAGTCTGCCCTGGGCGGTGTCGCCCAGGGTGTCGTCCCTGACGACTACTGGTTCTGGGCCATTGTCGAAGGCAAGTGCGACATGATCTCCGCTGCCGCCATCGCCGCCGGTGCCGCACTGGAAGCCGCAGCGGCTGGCCAAGTGGACGACACGGGTGTCGCCGCCGGAACCGACATTGGTCGCTGCATCGAGGCGGGCGTTGCGGCGGGATCTCAAAAGTTTGAGGGCATGGCGCGCATCGCGTAGCCGCCACGACACTGACGGCTCAGCGAGCCCCCCTTGAGCCGCAGGCTCTTGGGGGGTTTGTTGTTTTGGAGAGCATATGTACCGGAAGGAATTGATTGATGCGATTCGTAAGACGGGAGGCCTTCCTGGCAAGGGCGCTAGGGAGGAGGCTCGTGTCTCGACTCTGCTGAACTTGTCGTTGCGTCAGATCTGGGGAGATCTCCCAGAAGCTCTTCTGCGGGAAGAGTGGAGAATGAAGGTTGAGCCACCGATAAAGACAAGCACGATTAGCGTTGATGCTACGGACCCCAAGGTGTTTAAGCTCGATGTTGCGCCAACTTCTCCAACGCAGATTCCAATCGATGGTACTGCTCGCGGTCGATGGCTTCAGATCACCAGGGCTGGTGTTCACTACTACCGCAGGATTCAAGATGTGTACATCAGGGTCATTGTGGATGCCCCTGATGAGCTGATCATCGTTGTGGACCTACCTTGGGACAACAACGTAGATTCTGGCCTTTCCTACATGGTCTACACCTACCAGTACCCGTATCCTGGGGATGTTCAGACGATCGACAGGGTTCTTTGGGATCCAGATCGAAATGGCGGAACTGCTCTTGAGCCTATGTTCAAGGAGTCAATGGACTTCTGGAGAGACCAGGGATCTTGGCTGACAGAGGGGTCGCCAAACAGGTATGCCCGTGGTGATTTCTTTCAGTTGCCAGCACCGCACTACAAGCCAGCAGTGGCTACTCCGTACCTGATTGACCCCACCCCCGCCCAAAGGTGGGGGTTCGATCCGGGCGGGGTCGAGCATACTGGCGCGACACAGCCCAGCTATGGTCCTGCAGGAACGTTTAGCTACCGCTGCATCCATGTGTGGGGTCGGTGGCCATACGATCAGTGGTCGAGAGGCGATCGTGGGTCTGGAGAGGCTGGGCCGCTTCTTCCGTTCTACCAGTCGAGCCCATCTGATGAGTCAGATCAGATCACCGCGACTTGGGGCACGAGCTACATCAACATTGTGAGCCCAGATATTGATGTTGACTATGGCTATGGTCCCAACGACACGCTGCTGAGCCACCATCACCACGGCGTAGAGAAGTGGTGGTTCCGTGCTCGTCACGCCTCAGAAGATCCGCTTGCCGGGACAAACAACGCTAAGTTCCCGCAGACTCAAGCAGATTCTGTGTACTACTTGTGGAAGATTACCCCTGGACACATCACGGGGGTGCAAGACCGGGGTGATGTTGATCCCGTAGATCGGTTGATCACCCTCAAGGACGTGAGCGGTCATACTCACCTGATGTTCGATCGGCTCCCAACAATGGCGGGCACCCATGTGCTTTGTCAGGTGCGCCGCAGGCCCCCTACCCTGCAGCATGATTTCGATAGTCCGCGTCTTCCTGCCGAATGCTACATGCCACTGATCAACCTCACGATGGCGTATTTGGTTGGTCGCCGGGATGGTCAGCCAGACCGGGAGAGTCACTATTGGATGGCGTATCAGTCAGAGCTTCAGCGCTTGCGGCGCTTGTACGGAACCCCCCGGCATGACAATCGTTCGTTCAGTGACGCCCTAACTGGCGGATATGCTGGTAGTCAGGCTTCGTTTGGTGACGTGACGGAGATTGTGTAGTGGCTGTTTACCCAGACTACCTGGGCGTTTCGCTTGGCGCTCCCCGCATAATGGCAGAGGTTCCGGTTGATCCTGAGCAGAAGTACGCTCAGCTCATCCTGAATTGGCGACTGGATCCCATGGGCTTCTTGGATAGTCGTCAGCGGAAGATGCATCTGATCCCTCAGATTTGGAGTGGTGCGAACCCAACCCCATGGGCCAATGACGGGGTCTTGGCTATGGGGTTTGCGCTCATGGATGGGGGCTCTCGTCCTGAGATCCTCTTCCTCACGAAGACCGGCGTATGGAGATATGCGCCATGGACCCGCATTAGCGGCGCAGCCGGGTATCGCGGACTTGAGCAGCTATTGGAATATCGACACAGCGACACTAGCCCGGTCGTTACCAACAGCGTTACGCCTCAAAGCAACTCAGCGTTTCGTCCGCAGATTCGCAGTGTTGGGAACCGGGTCTACTTCACGTTTGCGGATGGCGGTGGTGCTTGGGTTTGGGATGGAGACCGGCTCAGGCGCTTTGGCTTTGCATTGAGACCATCAGCCCCAGACGTGGTTGGCCCTGCCAGACTGTCTGGCGCAGCCTCTTCGGTCAATGCTGGCGGTTTTTCCCATAAGGGAAGAATCGGCACAACGGACTCCAACATCACCAAGGGTGTGGAGTCCACTGGCGTCGGTGCGAACTATGCTTACGCAAAGCAAGTTGGTGGTATTCGTGATGGTCGGTGGCGCTACGCGGTCGTCTTTGAGAACGTAGATGGTGCGTATTCAGCCACCTCTGTACCCGGCGGCCTAGCCACCATCCGGTTTAGAGCGGCAGATCCTGATGCCAGCCCCGCCCTTCTTTCAGAGGAGTTGCGTAGAAGGTTTTGGGTTCGGAACATTCCCGTTGGTCCCCCAGGAACGGTTGCCAGGATCCTCCTGCGAACCCCCAACCTTGACTTCTTGCCCCTTGGGGATGTTGGGAAGTTCCGTTTTTTGCATAGAATCGCAAACAACGTGGCGACCGAATGGGTGGATGACATCCCAGACGGTGAGCTTGGGGGTCTTTGGGAGCAGAGGGAAGAGACTCCTATTGGGTTCTACTTTCTTGAGAGCTTTGGCGGGTCGATGTGGATGCTTCGTACCGAAGGGTTCTCGTCTCGTGCTTGGTGGAGTGAGCAAGATGGACCGTTTGGCCCGATCAACGAGAGCGTTAAGTCTGGTCATTGGAGAGATCTTTGGCCAGAAACCGGACCCATTACGGGGACGATTACCGCAAGACCACCGGTTGGCGATGGCAGCAGCGTCATGTTTGTTGGAAAGGGCTCTGCGATGCACTACATCGCAGGCTCGTACCCGGATTGGGAGTATGGCACGCTCCATAGGAGCGCTGGCCTTGCGGGTCCAGACCTGATTCAGAACTGCCCAGACGGTTCTGTCATTTGGTATGGGTCGGGCACCTTCTGGAGATTTGATCCAACTGACGGGAGCGTCATCGACATTGGCTCTCCCATCAGACGCCAACTGCGCAAGACAAGCATCACGCACGCCCATCGTGGAACGTCTTGGGTGGATGAGTCGGTTGGCGAGGTCAGGTTTGCCCTCCCAACCGGGGATCGCCAGCTACCAGACTTTCAGTTTGTTTGGGACTACCTCCATCAGGGGTGGAGGCTTGCTAACGATATTTGGATTACTGCGTCCTTGAGCGCCCCAGGCACAGACATCGTCTTGCTGGCGGGCCATCTTCAGTTTCCGCCAGGAACGGTGGTTCCTGCCGGGACCAACCCGTCAGTTTGGATCTATGGCAAGAGCTATGTTGGCGAGAACCACACCCCAATGCAGGCGGTCTACCAGAGTGGTTGGACTAGTCTCTCCGGTGCTGGTCCTGAGCTTCATACAGAGGCGACGGCTTGGCATGCCGTATTGACGATGAAGGAAACCGCCTACGGGACGGTGGCGGTTTCCACGTTCTTGGATTGGAACATAGATGCGTCAACGAACACAGAGGTGGCGACCACCTACTACCCAGACAACATCAACGATGGCTCCGGTGCCCCTGGGGTGCCGTTCTTGGCCAACACGGCGAGCACCCAGTCGGTGAGCCTTCCTGCGGTCTACGGCACAGATGTCTGGAGAAGCTCCAGAACCTTTACCCAAGAGGTCGCCATTGGTGCCGAGAGCCATCAGGTTCTTTTGGTGGAGGTGGTAAGTGATGGGCCAGCAATGCTCTACAACATCAGCGCTTATGGTCCGGCAGTAGCGACCCCAGGCGGAAGGACACCACAGTCATGAGTGAATTCATCCCAGCTCCAGAGGGCGTATTCCCTGACGATGTGACGGATGCGGAGAAGCTTGCTGAGGACTTCTTGCGGCTTCACCGCATAGCGAGCCACCCAACGCAGCACCAGTGGAGGAGTGGGGCATTCACCACCGAGAACCTCATGAAGGAGGGTCATCCAGCACGCCTCATGGTAACGAAGACGGAGGCCCACCTCTATCAGGCGTCATATGCTGACGCGGTCGCCACCATCGATGGGGACAACCCTGTCTTGGATGCGATTACCGCAGCCGCTGCGGACGTTGCTGCCGTCGCAGATCCCGCCCTGTTTACTGTTCCGTACAATCGCGGGTTGGTTCCGGTAACAGGCACTCGTCAGGAATGGACAACCCCATTCCCTGAGTTTGTGTGCGTGTGGATAAGCTATCAGTACATACGAAGAGCCCAGGGCAGATGGGGCTCCGACAGGGACACGGCGCTCGAAGTTCGGTTCAAGTCGAAGATAGCTATCAACGGGAGCCTTCAGCCGGGTACGGGTCCAGAGGTGATCCCCCTGCGTAGCCGCTACCGTGGAAGCGGCTACGCCCGGAGGTCCATGAGAACTACGGTTTGCTGGATGGGGGCTCTTCCCGCCGGAACGCACTACGCTGAGCTGTATGCCGGACAGGGCGCTTGTGACTCCTCTTCTGATGAGGAGACAGTAGAGAGGGATTCCGAGATGCAGTACAAAGCGGAGCCCCCGTCAACAGGCGTATGTGTTGGTCATAGGACGACGATTGTTCTAAGATTCCCATTCGGGATGACGCTGGGAGGCTGAGATGGCGATTGTTGAGCCCGCAAGCGGCACAACCATTGATAAGTCAGACATCACTACGATGCATGAGGGCTTGAGGGTCAAGCTCAATGGTGCAGCTGGTGGGATTGTTGCGTCAGATCTTGCGAGGCACTCGCTTGGTCCGCAGCACCTCCCAGATGCGATTGTTGGCTGGTTAGCCGCAGACATTACGGCGGCACAGACGGTCACCGCAGCGAACCCGGCAGACGTTCAGGCAGAAACAACAGGCGACATTGAGACCAACTGGAACTCGTTGGCGGGCTACACCCAGAACAATGGTGGGGCCGGATGGACTCTTCCTCCGTGCAAGGTGCTGTTCTGGTTCACATGCGATGTTTCTACCTACAGCATCTCGCTCGATAATGACACTCAGCTTTGGGTTGCTGTTCACTTCGTTCGTGATGGTGCGACCAATGAGACTGATCTGACATGGTCTGGAATGGTCCACGGGAGTGAGCAGAAGGTAAACTGCGATGGGGCTTACGCCGCCACAAGTCCGTCAGAGATCAACGAGCCCATCTCCATCATGGGCGTTCTTGATCGGACCTCCGCTGGTGGGAACTGGGTTCTGAACAGCATGGGCGTGAAGGCAGCGATCGCAAGGGGCGATAGCGGAGCAATGGGTGCCCACGACGTTGTGATTAACCGTGGCTCGATTGGCTTTATTGCCATCTACAAGGACGAGTAATGCCGACTATCCCAGCGCTTACTCTTGCTTCTGCCACCGAAGTAGACATCGAAGAGGTCTACGATGGTCGCGGTACGGGTGGTCTGTTTACTCCGAGGGCAGTGCCAGATACGGGCGAAATCTTGCACGGGGGTCTTGATGAAGCCAACTACGCGGGTGGCACGAACAGCATTGAGGCGGAAAGCTTCCAGCTTGGAAGCTTTGGTCGTGGCTGGTACTACGGGTTTGATCGGTTTGAGTTTCAATACTCAAGACAGCTAAGCGGCGATGGCGCTGCCCCTGGCGCAACCTTCCAGGGCACAGACGAAGATCGCATCATTCATGCTGGTCTCAGCACAAGGGTGTTTGTCCCTTGGGATTCTTTGATCCTTTACGGGTATCAGGCGTTCCTTCAGCACGATGCTACTCGTTTCGAGAACTCTGGCGGCACTCCAAACACGGAGTTCTGGGGTGTTCGTGTGCGGGTCGTCAATCTAGTGAATACTGCGCTATTCCAGCGCTTGGCTCACACGAGGGGCTCTTCTGGAACGGCTTCAGGCGGTCCAGACCCAACAGAGAGCAGTGAAGAGCGGTGGAAGTGGGTATCGAAGCAATCGGGCTTGGAGTTCGCTAAGGGGTATGCCCAGATTCAGGTTTCTGTGTGGGGGAGGGTCTTCGCTCCAGACAGCTACAAGGCGAAGATCGCCACCCCAACGGGTGGCGTCTGGATCCTTGCTTTGCGGAAGCCCACGGGCACATAAGTTGACAATCGGTTTTAGGTTAGGAGTTCGACATGGGCATAGGAACCACTCTTCTACTGAAGGCAGCAGAGGCGGCAGCGCCTGTGGCCAAGGCTGGCTTGATGTACAAGCCCAGCGCTGCGGAGAAGGCGTACCGAGAATCTCTCTCCTCTCAAGCAGAGATGCTCAGCAAGGGGACGAGCTTGGGCGAGGGCACTCGCCAGCAGATGCTGGCTACAGCACGGGGGCAGGCGGCAGCCCAGACTGCGTCTGAGCTTGCCGATGTCAACCGTGGAGTTCAGGGCAATGCTGCTGGTAGTGGGCAGGCGCAGGCTGCGCGTAGCGCCGCCTACGATAGGCAGCGACAAGGGATGGATGCTGCGCAATCCCAAGTGAATGTTTTGGATGCCCAGGCGATGCAGGAGGCATACAAGAGGTACCAAGAGGGCATGCATACCGCTGCCGCCATGGAGTATGCCCGAAGGCAGGCGGCCATGGGAGAGCTTGAAAAGCTCTCACCGGAGCAGGTGTCTGCTGCCAGGGCGGCAGGAGAGGACTACAAGGCCAAGCACGCCTCAACTACGCAGGGCGCTGCGGACAGTGCGCTTCTTGAGTTTGGGGCAAAGGGCGGTGCCGATATCGCAGGCGGCATGACCTGACAGGTCATCCAGATTGATCGCTGCATAAATATACGAGGACAAATCGATGCCAGAATATCCATCATCCCGCCCCACTGCTGGGTATACGCCGCTCACGCTTCTTAGTTCTTTGTCGCAGGGATATTCCGCTCCACCTGAGGGGATAGATCCTGAGTTGGCGGCAGCTATGCGCGTTCAGTACGTGTCTCTTCTGAACGAGATCGAAATTGCTGAGAAGCACCTTCAGATGGAGACGGTGGAAACCTTTGGCCAGATGAAGGCTGCTGAGATCAATGCGCGGGCATCCATTCTTCAGGCAATGGCGAGCGGTGCTGCGGCTTCTGCGGAGGCGCAGAAGGCGAAGGCAGAAATGATTACTGGCCTAATGGGCTCCTACGCGGAGAAGGCTTCTAATATCGTTTTCCTCAATCCCCCCGAAGCGCTTACGACCTATCAGCGCGAATTGAAGATCGGATGGGAGGCTATAGAGACGCATCGCGCGTCGGGCGGCTTTGGTGCCCCCGTTAGCCCTGGTGGAGACTCCGGCCAAGCAAAGAAGGAGCTGCATACCCAAGTGGGCCTCATACAGGATCAAATGGGCTTCAAAACCCTCATGGCTGGGGCCGAGGTCATCTGGGCGGGCCATTCAGCAGATATGACCGCGACAGAGAAGGGCATTTACGCTGAGAGGGTATTAACCGACACAACGGGCACGCTTATAGCGGCGCTTACTGCGAACAACCCAGAACTGAGCGAGACCGAAGAAGGGAGTGCGCTAATTCTAGCCGTTGCATCGACAGCCATGGCCCAGAACGAGATGTTCGCTCTTTTCAACCAAAGAGTGGCAGAGGCTGCGCCGCTTATAGAGGAAGAGCAGGCCAAGGCGGAAGATCTCTTTGTGTACATGACGGATGAAATCAGCAAGGTGGGTGCTGGTCTGGACAAGAAGGCGGTTTCAGATGCTGTCCGAGCCATGGATGAGCTTGGCGACGTGCTGGAAGGAGGCCCTGAGGAGTTCGCCAAGGGCATCATGGCGCAGCCGTCTGGGCTGGATGGCACCAGCATAACGAAGGGGATGGTAGATCGTGAGCTAAAGCGAATCGATCAGCTTGAGAACCCGGATGACCCACTTGTTGCCGCAGTCAACAAGATGAGGTCTGTGAATGGGTTTGATGAGTGGGCTCACGCAATGGGCTTCAACTCCATTACTCGTGCTGCAGTTTATGCGGGGAACCACCCATATGAGCTGAACTATGGCTTGAGCCTGTACAGGGACGGCATGACTGACCCCGAAGAGATGCGGGATGCCCTCCGCTCAAAGTCAATCGAGGATGGCGGTGGCTTCTTTGTGAGCCCTATTGGTCGGCTTCTGTCTCCCCTGTCGGGTCGCCGCAGACCGGGCGGGATGTCCGGTCTTGGTGCCAGGATTCAGAAGTTTCGTCAGTTCGCGGAGTCTTACACTCCTCGTGGAGCAGTCACTGACGTGGATGACGAGCAAACGCTCGATGGTGAGCACGAGTTTGAGCTGGATGTGAAGCGGGTTCTTCCCGCCTCCCCAGAGGTGGAAGCGGCCCAGGCAAAGTTTGAGAGCGAACTCGAAGACGAGGATGCCTGGACCCACGATGAATGGCGCATTCCTGAGCTTTCCCAAAACAAGGAAGAGCTTCTTAACTCTCTTAAAGAAGAGGGCTTGGTCACCGATGAATACCTCGCCGCCCTGGGTGATGAGGTTCTGCCAATCGGATCCATTCTTCGCGATCTCATAGAGACCAACCCTGACAATGCAATAGCGATCTCGGAGTGGATGGGCGCCAAGGGGTTGAGCTTGCCTCCACCTTCCGCTGATCCCGACTCGACGGTAGATTCGCACTTGGCGACCGAGCTTAGGTCCGAAGATGGCCGGATCACTGACACTGAGTACTTGGAGTGGCTGTGGAATGAGCCCGGTCTTTCTACATATGAGGACGCCCAGGGTGGTAGGTATGCTCAGACTTCTGACGGAAACTGGGTGGTCGTGGGTACAGAAAATCTGGAAGAGCAGGGGACAATTATTGAGGCGGATACTCCACGATACCTCGCCCTTATGGGAGAGATGGCCAAGAACTCTGGAGGGACCAGGACAGCGGACGCCAAGGCAGCAAGCGCCAAGGCAGAAGCAGAGCGCAGGGCAGAAGCAGCGCGCAAGAGAGCCGCAGCTGCCAAGGCAGCAGAAGAAGAAGCCAAGGCAGCAGAAGAAGAAGCCGCCAAGGCAGAAAAACCCAAGACCGATAGAGAACAGTATGGACCTGAAGGTCTCGGAGCAAGCCCGCCATCCCCTTCGGGTTCCGACAAGAAGAAAGTATCGTACCCATCAGCCAACCTTGGTAGTCCGTATTCCGGGGTGAGCTACCCTACCAATTAGGATAGGCAATGTCGTATCGCCGCCAGACCGCTAAAGAGCGGGAAGAGATATTGGAGGCCCTCAGGAAGGCGAGCGCTGCTGCCAAGCAGCAGGCGGCCCTCGGTGAGGAGCCGCCCTCTTCTGATAAGGCCGAGCCTCCCCCTGATGAGGGGCCTTCTTACGCCCCGTCCGGCTATCGGGTGTTGCAGGATGAGCCAGAGAACCCATACGATACGCAGCCCGAAAGGGTACTGGAGGGTCCGAGTGGCCTTGCAGCAGAGGGGTTCGCTGCTGCGAGGGATTATGGTTTCCCCATCGAGGACCAGCAGCGAGCTGCCGGGGTTCTGCGGCCAGAAGAGTTTCATGACAGGGAAGCTCTAACGGCGGCAGTTGAGCCCTCCGTTGGTGAGTCAATCTGGAATATCTTCGCGCCATTGGACCACCCCAGGTCCGCACTATGGAAGTTTGTCTATGATGTGGGGTATGACCCCCTCTCCGGGGTAAGCCCCACGTCTATGCGTCTGTCTGGGGACGAGCCGACGATTGATGTTCCCGATGTCGTGGACGACAGCCTTGAGTGGATTGCGGGCAAGGGGGCCGCACTGGTTGCGTCTGCTTGGTTTGATGACTACGGACTTGCCAACAAGTTTGTTTCTCCAGCAGACACGCCTGTTGGCAAGTTTGTTTCTGCGGAGGGTGACCTATTTGACAAGGCGCTAGCTGCGGCACCAAGCGATCCGATTGATTCTGGCGCGGATGTTCTCAAGCAGTTTGCTGGTGTCACCCTGCCTGGGGGGCTTGCCCTTACTGCTCGGCACGCTGTCGCAGCTGCAGGTGATCCTGGGGAGGCGGAATACTCCCCCACCGCAGTGGGGGAGAAGTTTGGTCGCGAGCTTTACCAGAGTATCCGCTCTGGCGACCTCTCGAAAAGGGCTGAGAGAGAGAGGACTCACGCCACGGGTCCGATCAGCAGTGAAATAACAAGAGACACTGCTTACGGTACCCACGTCTTGGACGCGGCGTTTACTCAATCGGAAGCCCGAAGAGTCGCAGAGAGTACGAACAACAAGACCCTGAAGGCGTTTGCGGAGACCCTGTCTACAGATTCCGGCAGGGAGTTGGTTGGCGCAGCGATGGAGATCGCTCTTGATCCGCTCTGGTTTTTTGGCCCTGCAAAGGGCGCTCAGATGGTCTCTGTTGGTTCTCGTACATTCAATGCGAGCAGCCGTCTTGTTCGTGCTGCTGGCGCTATGGATCGCCTTGCTCCGCATGCTGGTGACTTTCGGCTCACCAGGGGAGAGAGTCTCAGAACTCTTGCCGCTTCATTTGATGGCGCTGCAGACGATGCGGCGGCAACCGCTAGCGCTAGGTCCGTGGTGGCTGAGGCAGCCAATCAGACCATGGTCATTGCGAACAAGCACAAGACCTCGTCACAGCTAAATGAGAGTGCGCTCAAGGGTGGTGATCACAGGATCCTGCAGCGCACCAAAACCATCTTGGAAGAGCAGGCGAGAGAGGTAAATGGCTTGCTCGAAGCCGCCAGGAGTGGTGGTCGCGATCGATTGGTCCGCAAGTATGGAGACAAGCTCGATAGCCTGAACACAGATATCCGAAAGTACTATGTCGCCATCGTTCGCGGCCCCACAAAAGACCTCGTGGCAGAAGCCAGTGGATTCCTGGGACGCCGCTCTAAGAACGACAAGCTACTGGAGCGTGCATGGCGGTCAGATTCTGACCTACTGAGTTCTACGCTGCGACTAGCCAAGTCTGCCGAGACGGGCGCACTGTCCCCCAAGGGGACGCTCGCTTGGCATATGCCCCTGGGCGACAAGACCTTCTACATGATTCAGGACGGGGCAATGGCGGGCTTGAAGGCCCGCGATTGGTCTGGAACCCCCCTGCTTAGTCAGGCAATCAAGGTGCTTGACTGGACCAAGCCGTACTCGATGGGTGAGCTTAGCGCAAAGCGCGCAGAGCTTGGCCCAAGCGCCTTCAGTGGCGCTGAAAGGCTCGCTTATGCTGCTGGTGTTTATTCTGGGAAGGCTGCCAGCCTGCCTGCCTTGGCGTTTACGCTTTTGAATGAGGCGTTTGGATCAAGGTTTGTTCAACCGCTCTTCGCAATGGCTGCCACCACCGATCTTGGTATTAGCGGTGCCTCCTCCCTCCCTTGGTTTAAGGGGGCGAGATGGAAGCGTCTTCGCAGGGCTAGCCCAGAAGTCTGGGAGTCGTACCAGGGCGCTCTTTCTCGCTATTTCAACAAGCTCAACTCAATGGAAGGGGTTCTTGTTCCTGAGATTCAGCGGCTTTATCAAAAGCACGCAGTGCTCGCGCTTAGGGTTAGAAAGCGGGTTTCTAGTTGGTCTGTTGAGCGGGCGTCAGGCCCAAAGGGCCTTAACCGCCCAGTCACGGCAGAAGAACTCAAGCGCTGGGCAGACCCAAGCTACGATGTCGATGCGCTGGTAACGGAGACCGCCTCCCTGATTGAAAGCGGCGCAGGCCTCAAAGAGGTTCGCTCCGACTTGGTTCCGCTCTTTCATGAAATGAAGAGCATGGTCAACAGCATTGTTAATGTAACGGGTAAGGAGTACACGGAGGTTGTTGAGGCCCTCGCCAACGTTGCTCGCCATAGTGAAGGCGATGCTTTCCGCGAGGAGCTTTTCCAGCAGGAGCTGACGAAAGCCCTTGAAGCGGTTTCCAGTACAGAGGGACAGCTGGAGAGACATAAGGCCGAGACCGAAGCAGCCATGAAGCAGCTTACCTCTAAGCTGGACGCGGCGCTCGAAGCCCTCAAGGATGTCGATGCAACAAGCCTCTCCAACGCCCTGAAGGGGCTGATTGCGAGCCACCACAACACCACCATAGAGGAGGTCGATTACAACGTCCTGTGGAAGACCTTGGTGAGGAGTTTCGACGGCGATGAGGAGAGCGCCTCGCGTGTTGTAGAGGCAGCAATGGAACTCATGGACGATGGGCCTGCTGAGTCACTCTTCAAGCTCGCCAAACTGCAGGATCCCAAACTGCTGACGGATAGAGTTGATGACCCCCTTCCTCCTGGGGAAGCCCTGGAGTACGCTGTAGTAGGCCTTCGAGAGAAGCTTGACGCCAGGAGAGCAGTCCTAAGGGGGGTCTGGGAGAAAGGCCTCAAAGAGGGGCAGGTCATCACTGTCTACGGTCAGGAGATGGCGCACGGAATCGGTTTGAAGGAGTGGAGGGTTCTGGTTGAGCATCTGCAAGAAAAGCAGAGGGCTTCTGCCCTCGGGTATCTGACAGATGCTGAGCGCTTAGATTTTCAGCATTGGTACAGGGGCCCCAGACAACTGTCATTGGGTGACGCTGATACGTCCGCGTGG
>Ga0080013_1001797_pt1 | contig 27260 bp, 44 predicted proteins | sample ETNvirenome_6_85_FD_69236 | JGI IMG/M metagenome (GOLD analysis project Ga0080013, IMG submission 69236) | Marine viral communities from the Pacific Ocean - ETNP_6_85 (SPADES assembly) (version 2) | ecosystem: Environmental > Aquatic > Marine > Oceanic | place: Pacific Ocean | collected 2013-06-19 | reverse complement strand
TTAGATGACCCATTACCGTGGTGATCAATGTCTTTGACTTCCACCTTGCGGTCTACGAGTTTAGCACGATTGCGAATCTTCTTGATAGCAGCAGCTTTTTTCATAACTGTCTCTCCCTCATTCATATAATAGCACTGTTATGCTATAAGTCAAGTTTTTTATTTGGTGCCCTGCGGGGCACCTCCTAGTACATGAAGGTGTTCTCAACGAGGTGGTCAACAACCACATCGTGAATTTCCATAGCATTTTGGGGATGCTCGTTAATGGCGTCGTACCAAGCGTCAAGTGCTCCTTGACCCTCGGCGTTGAGAATATTTTCAATATGGTCTTGAATCGACATCGTTCTCTCCTTGCACCTTATATTAGCACGGATTGGGAGTAGGTCAAGTTTTTTATTTGGCTTTTAGCTTGTAACGTATCTAACGGTAACAGAACTACCAAGGAGAACTGAAGGGGCCACCGTATTGCTTTCGGCAGCACCCGTCACACACCAGTGACTAAACCCGTTACTAAATGCGACCCCACCCAAAAAAACATAATTCTTAGTTGTGTTAGCGGGGCACTCTAAAACAATATCGGCCGCAGTTGTGCCGGCTGTCGCATCAGTGCTGTCGGCAAGTTTAAAATACACAGAACCACCGGCATTGGGATTGGTGATCTCTACCGCATAAAGATTTCCGGATGTTCCTGTAGTATTATCGGCTGCTACATTCGTGGCATCCGTGTCCTCAACAACTCTGGAGCCCAGTGGGGTTGATTGATTAGTAACAGAAATAGCCATATGCTTGCACCTCGTAGTTTATTAACTCCTATTAGATAGTCTTCCGATCTAAAAACCGCCACATTCTGGCGGGAAGATATCCTCTCCACAAGGACTGCTACCACAGAGAGTGGCATCTTTTGGGACTTCGAAGAAATCCATATCAATCATAAAGGTCTCCACAGCCTCTCGGAGGGTAGGAGCCCAAATTGTAAAGGTTACACCACGAACTTCGATTTGAAAGCAATTCATTACCTTCTCCTTATCTCTTATATTATCATGATTTTTGAGGAAGTCAAGAAAAAAATGAAACCGAAGGACGGAATCGAACCGCCAATCTCAACCTTCCAATTAGGCTTCGGGAGTGAACCGAATCAGGATAATCAACCCATCATCTTATGTCTTTTATTTACCCGCTGATGAGACGGGTCAGGGAAAGTTTTATCCGAATGATCAGTTCAGATTTCTCTCCCTCCAATAGTATAATAGCACGGATTGGAGGTAGGTCAAGTTTTTTTATTTGTTTTTTTGCTACGCATATATCGAGATTGTTCCTTCTGCAATTTTCCTAGCGTTAACAATCTCTTTTTGTTTAGTTTCTTTAACAATTCTCTCTGTTTCTCTGCGTGCCTTGATCGCAGCCACACGATAAACGTTGGTATTCCAAGCGGCAAAAGCAGGGCTAATAGAATACCAACCAGTAGCGTAAATGCCGGCATCAATCATTTATATTCCTGTAGTTTGAGAATCAAATCTGCGGGGCTATCGATATTGTGATAATACGCAGATCTCATGGCGATATCCAGATCGTTTCCGTCTTGACATATCTTGTCACCGAAGAAAACACACTGATCCGGACTTTCGATCATATTTTTAAAAGCATAGCTCTTGTCCCAGCCATCTCTAGTGATATCAATTGAAATTTGTCCGCCGAGACGAAATGAGAGCCCCCATCCTTTAAACTCTTCACGAAGTTGGCCTATGATTTTCTTTCTTTCCCCACTCTTATTATCCCATTTCACATAATCTTCTCGCTGGGCTGTGGTGCAGTTTCTCCCCACTACTGAGAAATTGATCTGACTCTCTCTCCATTCTACAAAAGTTCCTGTCTTGACTTTTGTGTGAGTGTCGGCCGCCGTTTTAAGGAGAACGCTCACAATATGATTAATGTCTGCTTCAGAGTAATGATCTACTAAAGTAACCTTGTGAATTAATTCAGGCTCGACAGGCAGACTTTCGTTGTCCATATCTAAATCACAATTATACACTCGTGTACCATTGCAGGCGTATACTCGACTAAATATTTTTAGAAGATTTTCTACAGGAACTTGTTCTTCGATTTTAGACATATCTGAACCTGTGACTAGATGGCATTTAATTCCATTTGAAATACCCTCTAGGGATTCAATTACCTCATTGGTGATGGTTTGCCTGGCATCAGTAAGTGTACCGTCCATATCAAACAAGAGGGCTGCTGGCTTAATTTTCATCAAAATACTCCTCCGCCAAGCTCAGACATCAGGTCGGATACTTTAGCTGGTCTTATCATTAAATAGGCAGTTATTTCATATTCATATTCATTGGTTAGGTAATACTGGTCATTTTTTTTCGGCATTCTAGTTAACGGGTCGGTTTGAGGGAAAAGAAGTATGGTATAGATAATAATCTTTTGATTATCCTCATCTACATCTCCATAAAAGGCATCTATAACAACCCCTAGTTTATTAATACGCTGAGGACGAACATATGTACCTAAAGCCAAGGCTTGTTCGGGATAAGAATCCTCGGGAGGGAGTGGTTGGACTTTTTCAAAGACCTCTTTAAGTTTTTGAACGAGACTATCTTCTTCTGTGCTTTCTTTAACCATCGTGTTATTAACTTATCACAAAAACAGCTTTAGTCAAGTAATTATTTCAAAGCCAAGCACTTTTACTTCCCTTGAGAGAGGTTCCTCGGACTCAGAACACAAATCGGTCGTCAAATACTTTTTATTTCCATCTGGAAGTACCGTGGCAACGTTTGAGCCCTCCCCAAGGTCATTAGCCTTCAAAATAGCTCCAAAAACGTTCGCACCGGACGATATCCCAACAGATAGACCTAACTTATTGATTTGTCTAGCAATATTTATAGCGTCGGAGTCTTTTACTCGTAAAGTAGGGCTAAGTGCTTGTAAATCCACTATTTTTGGTATAAAACTGTCCCCAATGCCTTCAATTCGATGTTCCCCATCCTTATTTTTATCCGGAAGGATAGGGTAAGCCTTAAAGTCATGATTATCATGATTTTTACACAAAAGATCCGAAAAATAATGATAAAACCCCATAATAGTTCCTCCAGTGCCCATTCCGGCGATAAAAACATCTAAACTTCCTAGTTTACTAGTCTTTAGCACATTTTCAAGTTCAGGGGCGGTTGTTTTGATATGGGACATGATATTCCAAGTGTTGTCAAACTGTTTTGGTCCGAAATAGCCGTTTTTCTTGCTTTTTTTAGCTGCCAATTCAATACACTTGGTGAATCCGCCTTGGTTTGCCGTTATTTCGAATAATTTTGCCCCATAGAAGCGTAAAAGTCGTTTTCTTTCGGTAGAAAGCCAACTTGGCATGTATATTTGGACCGGATGACCTAGGTAAGCCCCCATAGCAGCAAATGAAATGCCCGTATTGCCGCTCGTGGCTTCGACTATAGTATTTCCGGGTTCCAACTGTTGTGTTATATATCCTGTTTCAAGGATCTGGAGGGCCATTCGATCTTTAATGCTTCCTGTGAAATTCCCAGTCTCATATTTTGCTAAAATATAGACCTTTGTGCCTTCAATTTCACACTCCAGTCTTAAGGTGGGGGTATTTCCTACAAAATTTCGGAGTTCTTTAAGCCTTGGGGGAAGCTTATTCATTGGGGATGCCCTAACTATCTCTCCAGAGGTTATTGGCAGCGAACTTAATCACCTCTTCAGCCGAATCTTCCGTGTATCCGTATTCTGTCATTAAAGTGTGAACCATTTCATTGTACTTCCCTTGTTGTTTCTTGTCACGGCTTTTAGACTTGGTAACAATTCGAGAAATTTGTTTAACAGAGGAGGTTAACTTACTCTCGATAGCTTCTCGTAGAGGAGCGTAAGATTTCCAATCTACCTCCTCCCCTCTTCGGAGCTTGGAAAACATAAACGCAGTAATATCTACACGAAAGTTTTCGCGGGAAGTCCCTACAATTCCAATTTGCTCCTCTATCGAGGCGAGAAATGATTCATCGGGGGAGATTTCTTCGTTAGTGACATTGTCCTTCACTGTTTCCATGTTCACATACGCCTCGGCATGGTCAAGGTAATTGTTGAATAATGACTCGGCTTGTTCCTCATAGGCAGAAACAAAAGCTTTCGTTATTTCTTTCTCCAAAATACTCAAATACTCATCATGTAAAGTCTTGCTCAGGAAATCAAGATATCGTCCTCGATCATCCTCTACTACAATTTGATCTTTAACTTGTTTAATGAGGGCTTCTCTGATCGAAATAGGAGTAACCATATTTTTTTCACTATCCGATAAGGCTGAGTCTATAGCTTTCATAATAAACCTTGTCGAGATGCCTGTCATTCCCTCATCCCGCACTTCATCTCTTAAGTCATTTATGTCGATCTTTTTTACCTGCCCTTTTTCAATAACCTCAGAACCGTCATATAGTTTCATTTTAGTCAGTGCATCTACTTTATTAGACGGATGCAAACGACTCAAAACGGCAAACATCGAGGCTATCTCTAATGTGTGGGGGGCGACATGACCATCAAAATCAGAAAGTCCTAACATCTTCTCATAAATTTTCTGCTCCTCGGAATATTCAAGACAATAGGGGACATTCACTCTCACAATACGATCCAAGATTGCCTCGTTGGTATTTTCTGACTTAAACTTGTTCCACTCTCCCTCATTACAGTGGGCCAATATCACACCATCAAAATAAATCATAGGGCCCTTTCCAGGAGAAGGGATTGATTTTTCTTGAGTAGCTGTAATCATGGTGTGCAGGAATTCAATTTCATTTTTGAAAACTTCTACAAATTCTACAATACCTCGATTTCCTACGTTAAATGCTCCATTGAGTGATAAAACTCTAGGGTCATCTTCGGAATATAAATCTAATTTCGAAATATCTTCACTACCCACCAAGATCGTGACATCCTGACTATTAGCATCCATAGGGGGTACTACACCCACTCCTCGTCTGCCTCGAACTGAAAAAGAGGATTGGGTTATTGGCATAGAAGTATAATCATTATTATATTCGTCCTTTAGCCTGAAACGGCAAACAGGACACAGGTCGCCCTCTATCCTAATTCCATATATATTTTGAAATTCATCTCTCAATGAGCGAGGTACTAGATGAAGAGGCTCCTCGTGAACGGGGCAGCCCTCGATGTGGTACATTTTTTCACACTTTTCCAAGGCCCCCTTGATGTGTTCCATAAGTGCCGATTTTCCCGCACCTACTGGACCCAAGAGGAGAAGCACTTGACGACTTTCTTCCCCTTTGAGAGAGGCAGATCGAAGGAACCTCATAATTTTAGCAAGTGATCGCTCCATTCCAAAAAACTTGCTCTGAAAATAGTCGTATGTTTTCAGGGATTCGCCACTGAATAGCTTATTGCAACGAGCATCTGTTGAAGACATTTTTGTAATCCCTTCAGACACAATGATCTCGTACAATCTTTTATGAGCGAGTTGAGCGATACTGGTATCCGACTCTAACAATTTCAAATATTCTCCGAGATTACCCTCGAACTTTATCTCTTTTTTCTTTTCCTGGTGTTTTCCTATTAATTTAAGGAATTTATTAGATTTATTAGGTGGTGACATTTTTTAAAACTCCCAAAGATCGTCTTCGATGACGGTAGTAAATCTTACATTACCATGCCACAGCTCGTTAAGGTGCTCAAATACCTTATTGGCTTCTGATAACTCTAAATCTCTTCCGTCGTGTTCGTGTTCCAAAATGAGTGTTCCGTCTCTCTGAAGTTCTTTGACAAGGATCACGGGAACACTATTGAGTCCCACATTCTTAATTAGGTCGTCCCGGACAGTTCTCCACCCTATATCACCAGAAACTTCAGTGATTTTGTTATATCCTTCTTTTTCGTGAAAAGAATAACTGAATAAATTCAATTCCTTACATAAATTTTCGTCAAGATATGTTTTAAGAAATGTTTCGTCATTATGGATTTCTCTTGCACTTAAACATTCGCTAAATCCTTGATTTTTCTCAATATATTTAAATATCTTAAAGCCGAGATGATAGGGGTTAACTCTCCCAAGGTGTGGTCTAACTACTTGATTGTGCAGACGTATAAAGGACAGAAAATAATCGTCAGGAATTCCCAGAGAATTTATTATTTTCTCATGAATCATACATGCCCAACCTTCGTTCATGATTTTTGTGCAAGCTTGCGGTACAAAATACATGGATTCTTGTGCCACAATCCGCATAAGATCTTTTTCCCATCCTTCTAAAAATCTGTTATTGTCTGCCATAAATCCTAATATATTTGTATCAGGCTCTAGGGGTATTTTATTGATATCAAAATTATCATACCAGCCTGTATTATCATCCAACATCAGCTTCTGGTAATATTTTTTCAACTCTTTGTGGCTTCGTCTCTTTATCCCGCTTGTGCGAGGCACTTGGAACCTGATGGAGTGGCAGGCATCTAATATTTTCTCTACTTTTTCTATGCCAATATTGGGGTCTTCCATATATTTGCTTACTCTTTTACCGGCAGACTTGAAACGATCAATCACGGTATCAGGACTGGTCTCTGAAAATGTTCTGTTGTTTTTGAAAAAGTCACTGTGCCCGACACAATGTGCCATTGTAAGAATATGGGTGGGCATAGGATTCTCTGTCATCAGATAAGAAATACTAGGATTGGAATTAATAATCATTTCGTATGGAAGTCCAGACATCCCTAGATTGTATCCTGTTTGAATTCGATCAAAAGACTTACCAAACGACCAGTGGCGATAGTGAGTCGGTAAACCTGTGTATGCCATATGTCCGATCATTTCCTTGTAGTCACAAATTTCATAATCTATAGGATACCATTCAAGTCCAAGTCCCTCCCCAATGGTGCAGATTTTTTTATCCCAATCTTGAAGTTCCTCCATCGACCAATCTGGCATCACAAACGCCCTCCAAATAGTTTTTTAAAAGCCGGCCAAATATCTTTATGCTCAGTCAAGCGAATACGTTTAAAACTTTTATCTTCAGCGAGTTGCACCCAATCCCATAGCCTCTTGTCTGCTCTCCGATTGCCGAACAGATCTTCTTCACTTCTCATTGCATGTTGTCCTATTTCAGTATAACACATGGCTTGGTTTATTTCTTTTAGTCTACGAAAAGCCGCTAAAGCCTCTTTATTATCAATTGACCAATTATCACCATCGCCACAATAGAAAGTATAAACATTCCAATTACTCGGGTGATAACGTTTCTCAATAATATCTTCTACTTTCTTAAGCCCAGTCGAGACCAGGGTACCCCCGTTGGGAACCTGAGTAAAGAAGTGCTCTTCATTTACCTCTTGTGCATCAGCAGTATGAGACACAAAAACCACGTCTATCGAAGTATATTTATGATTTAAGAATTGGTATAAAAGAAAAAAGAAGCTACGGGCGAGGAATTTTTTAGACTTGCTCATTGACCCAGAAACATCCATAACAAAAAATACTACAGCGGCTGTGTTATCTTTCTTTACGGGGGACACATGCTTATATCGCAAATCACTCTCGTGGAAAGTGAAGCGAGTGTCACTATTCGGGTCATAAGTCCCAGCTTTAATTGCTGCCTTTTTCCTTTTTATCTTTTGTTTTATAGTTTCTTTTTTGGATAAGCGTGGGCGTATACCATATGGTCTTTTACCTTTCCTTCTTATTTTTTCTTGAGTAGTAAATTTGAACTTTTTCTTTTCTAATTCCGGAAGCTCCAAGTCGTTAAATAGATACTCTGCCAACTCTTCTAGTGACATTTCTATTTCATACATCTCTTCGCCTGGCTTATTCCCTGGTTCGTCTCCTTGTCCAGTGTCCGATTTTTGTCGGCGGCGGTGTCCAATACGCTGTCCTTTTTTTATTTCTTTCCCTTGGGCCGAGCCGACATGTTTATTTTTTTGGTTGTCCCCATATACAAACTGGTGCTCTTTGATGCCCTTGACGGGAATTCTTATTTTCTTTTTTCCATTTTGTCCGATAATACTTTCTTCAGCCACCACACCTTTAATACTTTCTTTGATGGCTTTTTCGATTTTGTGGCGATGTCGCCGACGGTCTGTTGCCGCCCTATCGGCTATTGTTTTGTGCTCTTTGAAAGTACTCATATTACAATAAGTAGTTTCTTTGAGAAGGTTATGCGTGTGAGAGTTCGGAGATTTCCACTTCGTGGCTATTGCCATCTGGATCTACGACAATAGCGACGCCTCCGACGGCTCCCCCGCTACGGATAAGTTCTTTGACGGCACCGGTCATGGTCATTCTCTCGTAGTCTACTTTTTGCCTTCCACTAGAAGTTGTCTTAACTACTTTTGCTAACACATTCCAATTCACCATGGTGCCCGGAGCAAAATCAGCCTCCATGCGAAATGCCTCGTTTAGCTCTTCTTTAATAATCGATCTTATCAGGTCTTTGGTGATTTTCATTATCCTTTTCCTTTGGGGTTTTTGCCTTTTTTAAGGTTTGCTTTATGAAGATCTCCCCCTTTAGCCCGCCGGGCAAATGCTTTGCGTGCGGGGGTGCAAGTTGATTTACTCATGGGGGTGCAATCCCCTTCGTGATCTGGGTCTACTGCTTTCTGAATCCACTTGTCGTCTTTCTCGTTCATTTGCTTAATATGCTCTTGAACCATTGTTCTAAGTTGTGACATTGTTATCTTCATATGTTACGGTATCCTGTTGGGTCCCCTTCGGGGTGGTTTTGTTTATAGACCTGATTTAAGTAGGTTTCAAAATCTTTTATAGTCTTTTGTTTTGTGCTCCGCATAAGTGAGGCGAGCATCTCCAAGGTCTTGCGGGCTTTTGGATTAGAACTAACATTATGGAGCGGGTTGTTGATATCTCGCACGAAACGACCCGTGCCGTCAGGGTGTCCCGCAAGGGCTCGGAAGAATCCAGAACCCTTTCCTTTACGTCCTTTCTCATCTAGGTAGTCAACTTTGCCTTGGACGTTGGCTCCCTCAAATTGCTCTTTACCGGCAAGAATATCTTGGGCAGCCTGAACAAACAAGAACACTTCATCTTCGCCTGTCTCTTTGCGAACTCTGTCACCAACTAGCTTATCATATTCCGCTTGCTCTTCTGGTGTGCGAAGAGGTCCTGGTTTAGAATTAATCTTTACTCCAGACTTTTCTATCTCTTGTTTGAAGTCCGCCAGGTTAGTGAGGGCTTTTTTCTTTCCGACCTCAACGTGCGGCCAAGTGCTTTTATCAATGTGAATATAATAAGGGATGCCCCTTTGTTCTGCTACCGCAACACCTCGTTCTATTCCATCTATCTGATACCACTCTAGCGAGGGCTTAACTCTTCTTTCCATTTTGTTGGAGAACATTTCCTTCTCTTTGCTATATAGCGGAACAGCAAAATGTATCTCGTCAATGTATCGGTCGGCATCCTCAATATAAGGCTCGTTTAAAAGGATTCTATCTTCTGCCTCAAAGGCGTCAGTTCCTTGGGGTCCTGGGTTGGCTGCCTTCTTGGAAGACTTTCCTCTTTCGGGGTCAGCCCAATAATCAACAGGGGCTCCCTTATATTTCTCTGAAAGAGCACGGCCGTCTAATTTGAAGATGGCTCCTTGTGGATAGTTGCCGGTGTAAGCATTTACAGGCGTTCTTGCGGTGGAAAAATAATAAAGCTTACCTTTACCTAATTCAGTCTCCACCTCTTTGGTAAATCCGCCGGACGCCATAAACTTATTCTCTTCAAGAATCTGGGCTGCTTTATTAAGTCCGCTGGTATAGTGGTAGACAACATCGCTGATGCCCTCCTTCAGGAACTTACGCCAGCTTTCCATTATTAGTTTCATAGGCTATGCTTTGGGATTCCAGTTAGCGATCCCTTTATCTAGTACATCTATCTTTTCAATTGGCTCCGTAGGCTTCTCTTCCGTTCCCGCTGGTTGCGGCATATATGATCTGGTGGGTCCTTTGGACGCACTCTTCACTGTCTTATCATGTAAACTTTTAGCATTTTCGGCTAATCTATCAATTATTTGCTCTCGGCTTGGATTCGGCATCTCTGAACTCTTCCAGGCTTTTGCCAATGATTTGATCACTGTATCATTTATTATCCCCGGTTGAATTAAAATTTCCTTTATCTTGTCTATGTTGCCTTTAGTTTTTCCATAAATATCAGTTTCCGCATCTGCATCAACCTTGGGTATTTCTCCATCCACAGCGGCAATTGCAAGTTGGGCCAACTTGAGGGCACCAGCACCATCTTTTAATCCAGGTACATTGAAATTATAAGTAGGGATGTTAGCCTCGGGGTTGATGAAATAAACCATTGACCAGCGATGATGTCCATCGACAACATACTTTCCGTTAGCCGTTATAATCCTGCCGCCGATATCGGCCTCGCCGCCTGGTCCCAATTCGGCGATCTCGCCAAACTGATCGGGCTTATTTTCTGCTAGCCACCCTAATGAGTCCTTTATTCCTATTTGATTTTGGGTGGGGGCGAGATCCTTTACCGGGATGGAAGCTTCCCTATCGACAGAGACTACATCATCCGTCGCATCGCCATCAAATTTTGCTATTCCCATATTTAAGAATCTTTGAAATTTAGGGTCACCTTCTTTTTCTAATTCTCGCTTTAAAGTGTCAACAAAGGACTCATATTCCATGGGCAATAAATTCTCTAGTTTTTCCTTCTGCTGACCGTCGGGATCATAGTCTGGGCTTTTCTCTTCATTTTGTACAAACCTTCTCCAATTTTCCATTAAAGTTTTGTATTCCATGTTCTCTCTCCTTCGTTTATTTATTTAGTGTTTAATTCTTTTGAAAGTATTGTTATAAATTCTAAAGTATTATGATTTCGCGTCAAATACACCACTGGCGTTTCGTCAAGGGGGTAGTTTATAGCGATATCCATTCCTGTATATTCTATAATATATTCTATTTCTTTGTCAGTAAGTTCTATCATTAGCGTACCGAGTCCTTGGGTATTCCGGTGAGATTGGCCAGTGATACATGAAACCTTCTTTCTGGCTCTGGGTCTAAATTAGGTGAGCCTATCAGCCCCATTACATCTTTTACATATTCTCTCATTTGGTTTTGATTTTTGAGCCTAACTGCCCAAGAGCGTTTACCTGGCGATGTTCTTTCATATATTTCATCGTCTAAGATAATGGGCGGAGGTGTGGGCATCTTCATTTTTTTTATCTCAGATTGAAAAGGCTTTAAATAACTCTGGTGAACAAGTGTTACATGCAGATCTTCCGATTCTAAACGGATGGCTCTCTCTGGCAGGATAGCTTGGAGTGCTTCCAATTCGGACAAAACGATATGACTTGGATTAAGTTTAAGTATCCCACTGTATTTGACTTCAGCTTCATTCAAAAATTTGTACCAAGTCTCCATTATGACCTTCATTTCGAATAGACCTCTAATATTTTGATGGGCGTAACAATAAACTCATTCCAAAGAGAGGTTCTTAATTCTCCGTTGCAATCTTTATCGAGATCTAAGCACAAGTTATTTTTTTCTCCTGGGTAGCCCATTCTATGAAGGTTTACACATTTTCTTCCATTACTTACTGAATAGGATTTCACATCGCTTCTGAATCCTGCTCGTACATTTCCCTCGAACTCCATAATGAGATTGGACTTTTCTCGGAAAAAATCTCTTTTGGCGATTGTGTAAGCAGAAATATCAAAAGCATTATCGCTATTGATAGCTCTTCTGATCCTCTCGACCCCCTCTTTATGAGTGTAGTGGTACAGTGTTTTTAAGTTGTTAATTGACCCATACACCTGTTCAGTAAAGGAATCATCTATCAAAACGTATGGTTCCAAATCACCACGAGAATAAAAATAAGCAAAACGAAGTTCAGATATATTTTCAAAGTACTGGGAGAATTCTTTTTCCATCGACCAATACCTGTGGTTAACAAAATCCTCAATATGGTCTAGAACGTTCTTTGCAGTCAACAAGTCATATCGCTCAACATCTACATTCATTTGAAACCCATAAAATTCATCCACTAGTGAGGCTAATTCCCCCGGTCCAACTATTTTTCCGTGCCCATGACTAACATAATGTCCGTCTTTTTGAAACTGTAAAATTTTATTTACCAATACTTCCCACTCTTTTAAAGTATGGAAGGCGGATTCAGGTTTCACATACCCGTGAACATAGAGTTTTTTTATTTCCTCATTAACGAAGGAACGCCACCGACGAGATATCATTACTCTCCTCCGGGGGGACCAGACTTACCAATCTTTGGTATTTTTTGTGTGAAGGGAGGAGTGTTTTTGTTTCCGCCCGAGGACACTTTTTTCCCCATGCGAGCAAATGAGCGTCGGTAAATTTTCTGCATTTGTCCTTCTTTGGCTGCTTCTTGCACAACCCCTCGGACAATCTCTCTAAGTCTTGCTTTCTTTATTTTCATTTTGGGGGACATCCTTTATCAATCTCATTACATCTTCGGTAGCTTTATCGGCCCGGTGTTTATGTTTCAATTCTTCACGAATTATTTTCCAGAACTTGGTTTTAGTAATCACTTGATAGCCTCCTTAATATAAACCCAACTGGGTGCGTCCGCGTCGCCGTATGAAGGTTCTGTCCCGGTTATTTTAAACTCAGGGTTGAACTTTTTCTCTCTCGCTAGGTGGACCGCTAATTCATCTACCGCCTGAATGGTTTCAGCATTCCGGGGGTCATAATCATGTCCTGCCAAGATACCTCCGACTTTTACTTTTGGCCACCACCCTGCGATATCTTCTTTAACTGCTTCGTAAGAGTGATCTCCGTCAATATAGACAAAGTCTAGGGAACCGTCGGGGATATACGGTAGCATATCCCGACCATAAGCTCGACAAATTTGTGCGTTCAGAGGTATTTTAAATTTTACGGCTGCCGCCGCTATGGCTCTTTGGGCGGTTACATAACGCGTAAAGCTGACCAGATGATCTCCGGCGGAATCTTTCTCATAGATATCTGTTATAGTCTCTGGGTCACAGTAGGATAATTCCGACTGGTAGGGGTCGATTCCGATAATATACATAGCAGTGTTTGCCATCATCTGGATCATATATCCTGCTTGCCACACTCCTATTTCCACCCCCATCTTCCACGACTTAGGCAAAGAAGCGAGTAAGTGCAGACGGGTAGTTAAATCTAAATGATCAAATGTAATGTTGTCTGAATCGGAATTGGTTATCATAATATTTTCTTTCTTGTTTTTCTAACCCGTGGTTATGGTTATGCGTAATTATAATTAAATAGTTTTGTTTTTTTATTGCTCGCCTTCAAAAAGGGCTTTTATCGGATGGACCGAAATAATTTGGTCTGCTTTTTTATAATATCCGGTGCTTTCGACCACATATTGCCGCTCACTTAGGCGGGGATAAAAATGAACTTTTACCTCGTAGGAAGTCTTGGCCCCGAGTTGGGTCTCGGGCAATATCTGTAAAGTTTGCCGGTCGCCAGCCTGCTCTCTAAGTGTGTTGTAAGTCAAACCAAGAGCAGTAAAGTGGCTCAAGCCACTCGCCGCCGAAATTTTTGCCTGGCTAATGCGGCGATTATTCCCCGCAATCATCATTTCCAAATTAACGGTAGAAAATAATAACATTGCACTCAATCCAATAAGTGCAGACATAACCAAAACTAAGAGGAGGGTCATGCCCCTACGGTTCGACACTTATCATCCTATCCCGCCTCGGAGCAGGGGAAATGCCATTAACAAGTTGGAAGGCTTCCTTGAGCTTAAGATTATTCTCAACCCATATACGAGTTCGAGCCTTACAGATGGTTGCCGGTATATGACGAGCCAAGCATTGTGCCTCTTTTACCTTCACAACCTCACAATAGCACCGCACTCGGTTTTCCAGTTCCAGTTCAGGCGAAAGACTTACACCTTGCGGTAGAACTTGATCCGATCCGGGCACCCACTTAGGGCATTGAATTTGCTCAAGATTATATGCTTGATTAAACAAGTTCGCAAATACTAGTAAAAACAATGACTTATACAACATCTTGATTTTCCTTATCTTTTCTTCTAATCACATTACACTCGTCCGTTTCTTTAAAGCCGAAAAAGGTGGCTGCTATAATAAATGCAGAAGCAGCACCAATAGCAAACCAGCCAACTATAAAAGCTATTATGTACACAGTAAACTCATCCATCTTAAAACTCCGAAATTTTTTCTAGAAATTTTTTTCGCCCCCAGACCTTGAAAGTAGGCTAAACTGATCATAGCTCCAAAGGTGTTCTTCCCAAGTAGAGCAGACACGACCATAAAAGAATTTGTTAGAAGCCGGCAAGAGCCGAGTAACCACAACAAGGCTGTTAGTGCCCTCAAGTTCTCGGAACGATGAGGACCCCTTCTTAAACTTTACAAGGTCGCCAAGTTCAAAATCCCTGTTCATCTAACCACTCTCTATAAGGCAGGCATTGGCTGGCAAAAGCATATAACCTATTCGTGGGGAACTGAACGTCCAGAAGTTGCTCGCCGTTGGCAGCAGTCTCGAAACCTTTCACTACGCCAAATGACGCTGGGGCTCGTGCGCCCTCACGTTCGACAATAAACTCACCTACTGAAAACATCCTGAACCCTTCCCTAGTATTATACAATATTTCTTAAGACTTGTGTAGATGCTGAGAATAGATTGATAGTCTCCGCAAAGTTGATAGCGGGTGACTGCTGTTTAATTAAGCAATGGCTCATTTACATCCGACTTTCTAACCATAGAAATCACTTTAATGTGCTGCTCCGGCACCCAGTACCCTTTGCCCATGAACAGTACTTTATGCTTACCATCAGATCCATGCCCGGCGAAAATACCTATGCCTTCTATTTGCCCGCCTACTCTGCCGTAGGTGAACTCAACTAAGTCACCGATTTTCATTCTTTTTTCTTTCTGCCCTTGATAGGAGTGTTAGCTCTCGGTGCGTGAAGATGTGGGTGTTGCCATCGGGGAAGTGTAGCTGGTAATAGAACCCATGTAGGCGGTCTGTCTCATCTTTCCCTATGTTCCTTACGATGATGGCTGTTTTACCGCCAAAGTACTTTATGTCGCACTCATCGCTGATGACCACTAGGTCTCCCGGCTTGAACATCTAATGGATTGTTGGCTCTTCCCACTGTTCAACGAGGTCTAAGTTCATCATCGTTTCAATTGAGATGGCTGCCAGGGTTATGTTCTCATGATCCTCTAGTGGTAATTCGCTCTCGATTAGTTCCAGATAAAACTGAGTGGCTGTGGGGTTGGGTTCATTGCCGATCTGTTCCAAGAGCATTGATGCTTTAAATAAGCTTTCATTCTCCAGGTCAATTTCCGGGACGTTGGTTTTAATCTTAATCATTTTTATTTCTTTCTCTCCAACTGATTCGGTGGAGGTGGTGGTGGTGGTACCATTTAGGATCTTCTTGATCAAACTTAACATAGAACTGGGGTATTGCTCCTTTTTCTTTGTACTCTTTAATAACTAGTCCAAGCCGTTTAGTAATAACATCGGAAACGCCCTGGATTATTCCTCCTACTCGTTTTTGGTAAACGATGTCTCCTACTTTAATCATCTCACTCTTCCCCAAAACCATACTACATAGCCGAGAATAACAGAGCCCCAAAAGAAGCCCCCAATAAAGTGGGCGGTCGCTTCGGTCACAATCTTGTCTCCTTGGTGATCTTCTCTAAAAGTTTAGTAGCTAATAGTTCCGCTAGTTCTTCTCTTTGGGAATTATTGTTTAACATTCGACTTGCTTCTTCTTTAAAAATACTCATGAAAAAGGACTTTAGTTTCCATCGGTTTACTTCATTGTTATATTCTTTAGTCATAAGTTAAAATCTGGAAAATTTGGCTATCCGTTTTGAGTGTCCCTAGCACACCCTGGAGGGGTAGTCCACCCCTAGGGACTAACATTGGGGGGGCGAGGGGGGTTCCCCCAGGGGCTGGCAGGGCTGTCACTCCGTGATTAAACCTGCTTCCATAAGCTGGAAAGCCAGTCTACCGTAGTGACCTTGCAGTTTATTGATCATACCGCTGTCAACCAGTTCTTGGAATAGCTGAATAGTTTGATCTTGGTCAAGCTCTCCCTGTTCATACTCTATAATTCTTTGTGTTAGATTATTCATTCTTTTTATTTCTTCCCGCAAAATGCGTTAGTCGATTGCGATAACCTTCTCGTTGGTTTTGAAGTAGGGACGGCTGGCACCCCGCTCATCCGTCAGCCACATGCGTTGTGCCTTGCACCGCTTGGGCTTGGGAGCCTCCATGTCCGTCAGGATAATGACACCATCAAAGTTCTGACTGTTGACGTACTCGGTAGGAGCATCGAAGCAGGTCCCGCCGCACATCACTCGTTCAGCCTTCTTGTTCTGTCCCTTCTTCCAGACGTAGACCTTGCTCTCATCTACCTGGGTATCGAAGGGGATGACCGTGAACTCTGCCAGCTTGGCTAGTCCATTCAACTCACCGAAGAAGGCTGACAGCATCTCATCGCAGACAGAGCCGGACTGGTCAATGGCGATGGCAATCTTTGCCTGCCTCAGTACCTTCTTGCCTGGGTGAATGTAGGCATACCGCTTGTTGATCCGCTTAACACTGGATCGACGGCTGGCTCGCTGGGAGGTCTTGATGAAGTATCGTAGTACCTTCCGCCAGTCTACCTTGCTCTCTAGTCTTTTTAGAATTTCTTCTTTTACTCCCGCCGACATGGTACCCCAGCCTTTGGCAGATTGGCTAGCCTCGTTGGCAGCCTCCTTCATTGCGTTCTTGAGTCGCTCTTTGGCCATCTGGTTGGCAGCCTCTTGCTCAGGGCTGTCACCGCTCTCAGACCAACCGGAGTGGTCATCAAAGTTACCGGGATCGCCAGAGCCGCTGCTAGGTTTACCATCACCGGCCTCGCCATCACCAGGCTCTCCGCTGCCATCACCCTCACCTTCGCCCTCATCCTCATCATTCTGAGGCATGTTAGCCAAGTACCACTCGGCACTCTCACCTTTGGGGAGATCTTCGAAAGGAGCGACACCAGGCATACAGCAGTTGTCAGGCAGTTCGCCTACCAAGTGGCTGTTAATGGCTAGGTCAGCACAGATATTCCAGAGCTTGGGATTGACACCCTCAGGCTTCCGGCTGGTAACGTGGTCAAAAATCAGATGGTAGAACTCGTGCTTGAGTACACCACGAACCTGCTCTTCTGGCAGGCTATCAAAGAACTCAGGGTTGTAAACCATCTCAAACTGGGCAGAGTCGGGATCTACCCGAACACCCGCTGTTGGGATGGCATTGCTAGCACGCTTCTCAATCTTGCGGCTCAGAGCAGCAAAGAACGGCTCATCCATGAGCAGTCGGTAAGCGTGAAGTTTAAGATCAAAACTCACAGTGTCTCTCTCCCTCATTCATATATTACCATGGATACGCTACCTGTCAACTTTTTAATGTTTTTTATATTCCCGCTTTTTCAGTATGTTAATATAACTCGCCCCTAGTTGAGGATAAAACAAAACCCAGCCGAAGCTGGGTCTTGCCGATCTCAAAGGAACCTAGGGTTGAGAGAGGTTAGGCTCCCAAGATCTTGGAGAGGTGAGAACCAACCGCTCCGTCATTGGCACCGTGGAACTTTACCACGTTTTCTTGGACACCGGCTTGGGAGATCACACTCCAGAGCTTCATGGCAGCCTCACTGGGCAGTCCGACGAAGTAAGCCGCCAAGTTCTTGACATGTTCATCGCTGAACTCTGCCTTGCAGACCTCTTCGGCTTCGAGCTTTTCGATCATGGCACAGTGCTCGTTGAGCGAGAAGGCTTCCAGGGCTTCCACCCGCTCACCGTTGAGGAGTTGCTCAACCGTCACAACCCGCTCGTAGTTCTTAGCGTAGTCGTTGAGAGCGACAGCCGCTTCGAAGCCGACGAAGCTTTGAGCCAGGTTGAACATCTTGGGGCTAGCCTCTAGGGCGTCTGCCTGCTTGAGAACCTTGTCCAACCGATCCCAGGACCGGCGGCTAGGGTAACGCTTGTTAGGCTCGATGTCCTCGTTGTGTTCGAGGTGGCCACGGTTCTGGTTGATGAAGTCCCAAATCAGGGAGTCAACATTGTTCTTAGCCCATGCGAGCCAATCTTCAACCGTGGGCTCGATGTCCCAGACAGACCAGCGGTCAAGTTCCGCAGGGTCCATCTCATTTACTTGGTAGTTTTCCCCATGTTCCCCGCCGTTGACGGCAGCGAAGATGATGGTATCTTCATGGAGATTGTGTCCGTTCAGCTTGCGACTGTCGGTCAGTTCGAAGATTCCTTGGCGAACTTCCAAGGTAGCACGATCAACTTCATCAAGGAACAAGCAGACAGGCTCTTCACAAGCTTGCTTGAACCAATCAGGCGGGTTGAAGGTGGTGCGATTGCCTTCGACGCTGGGAAGACCAACAAGGTCCCCCTCGGTCATCTGGCTGGCACGCCGTTCAACGACCGGCAAGCCGGCATTGGCTGCCAACTGATAGACAACTTGGGATTTCCCGATGCCGTGACGACCTCGGAGAAGAACTGGCAAGCGAGCAGCACTGACTGCTGGTGCTAGACCGACGAATGTTTTGAAGTCAACCGACATTGGTGTCTCCCTCTCTCAACTGTATAATAGCATGGATAGGGTATACGTCAAGTTTTTATTTGCTTTTTCCTGCTTTTTATTACCCCTTGACTGGTTCCCATTAACTATGTATTTGACACATTTAGACAATCACTTCCAAAAGCAGCCAATAGCCGGCAAAGGCAGAACCCACTGACAATACTGAGGAAATGTTGTCCTTTTATAATGTTAGACTGTAAAAGCAACCGCTTAACAAAACGTCAATTTTATGAACTGTTTTCAACATGTTGTGCATCATCCGTTTGCAACGGCTTTTAAAACTTAACCTTTTTGGCATCCAGGGAGTCAACATACTCTTCGACAGAGCCGGTCAAATCGCTAGCACCCTCTAACAAATCATAAATAGAAACTGTGTCGCCTGCCCCTGGATCTACATGTATCTTGCCAGCAAATATTCTCTGTATTGTAGATGGGTTTATCTTGTAGGCAAAGAACTTCTTACTAAACACTTTAGCTGTTTCTCTTATGCTGAGCTTTCCTTGTTGTTCCTTTATCCACTCTACATGAATCTTGCTTAGCTTGTGGGATTGTTGCTTTCTTTTTTTGGCTCGCCTTGCATTTTGTTCTCTGTATTTGGCCAGGGTGCAAGAGCGGCAACGAGGTTGTAAACCGTCTTTGGTGACGCCGACTTTGTGGCGATAATATTCTGTCACTGATTGGACAGTTTTACACTTCGTACACTCTTTGAGGTGATTTCCCTCGTCGTCGTAAAAGGCGGCAGGCATCTCGTCCCCTAAGAGAGAAGACAGTAGCTCATAACGCAACCAATGACCGCACCTGCTACCGGTACCATCAATACTTGAAAGAGTGACTGGTTTCTAATCTCGTTGGGGAGCTTGCTTATTCTTTTAATCATTATCTTTATCTCTTTCGTTGTTCTTTATAGTTTGGATAAAGAACTCTGCTGTATGGGTCATAGCTCTCCCAAGTATAAGACCTATTACCACTACTGCTGTTGCTATAATAAATGTTTTCATTTTATTTATTGGTGCCTTTTCTTTCTTTTTTTGCTTCTTCCTTTAGCAAATCGGCCTGCCGCTGTCCACGTTGCAGGATCTCAGACACACTCGGACCTGTGCTGGTTTGTTGCAGGGCACACCCACACAGGGGACAATGATATGATGAACCTTCCTCAAAAAATGCCTCAAAGTTACAGAAAGCCTTGAGCCCGTTGTTGACTTCTCCCTGGGATGTACATGAATACAAGAAATATCCCATTTTTTAAAATTCCTCGCACGCTGGCTCGTGGGGATCACAGTCGAGGGTCTTTCGCCAGCCCATTTCATTCTCAGGCAGAACAATATAGCTTTGAACTCGGTAATACTCCTGCTCATCGCCAGCGGCGACCAAGTCCTCGTCAGTCTCTACTCCAAAGACGAACTTGCACACCTTCACAGCAGTTGCGGCATTTTCCTTTACCCCGGTGCCAATGGAGGCTACTTCACTCTTACTTAGAAAGAGAGCCACCTTGCAATAGCGAGTGAACTGAGCCATCTGCTTGTGGTGGAGACTCAGCCTTTGGCAACACTTGCGAGGATCACCAGCGTTGGCGATACGGTGTCCCTGGAGGTACATTCGGTGGTTGCAGCCTGAGATCCCCAGGAGGAGTACTATCAACGCCAGGATTCCAAGAAAAGTAAGGGTATCCAGTGTAGTGAACTGTTTCATCGTTTATTCCTAGGGATGCCTGACATGTCCAACAACATATCAAGCTCCCAGTCGTTAATCTTTTGGAGTGTGTCTTTGTTGTTTTTCTTACACTTTTGCCGCTTGAACTCTAACCTAGGCACCCACTTCATATAATACATTACTGAACGTAAGACACGGGGATCTTGCCGTTTCAGCATTTGTACGATCTGGTGGGCTTTGGCTCGAACTTGGCGATGACTCAACGGTTTCTTGGCATAGTAGCTGGGGGTTGCGATCACCGTGGCTAAAAGTAAGCTAATCACGATGAGCCTTTACGCCCGCGAGCAGAAGGATGCCCTTGTTTTGGAACCATTGCCCAATGGACATCCCTCTGCTCTGGCAGATCCGAGCCAAGAAAAAAAGAACTCTAACTATCCGAAGTTTCATTATCTTCTGTGCCAGGACCAATCGTGAGCACCTCTACTTCAAAAGTAAGCTCTTTCCCCGCCATGGGGTGATTAAGGTCGGCTGTGATAGTCTCGTCAGCAACTTCGGTGATCGTGGCCAGAAAAGGCTGACCATTGGGACCTAGTAGCGGAACGGTTTTACCCGCTTCGAGTCCAAAATCTTCAGGAAAAATAGTCTTGTCCAAGGTTGTATTAGCGTCCGGATCTCGTTCGCCATACGCCTCTTCAGGAGACAAGGTAAAGGTTTTACTTTCTCCCTCCTCCATTCCCCCCAGGGCCGTATCAAACCCCTCGATCAAGTGTCCAGAACCCACGGTCACCGTAAGGGGCTCCCCTCTTTCGTAAGAGCTATCAAACTCGCTCCCATCACCCAAGGTCCCCTTGTAGTGGAGAGTCACAGTATTACCGGTTTCGATTGTTTTAGTCGTTTTCATATTTTTCTTCCCTTTCCAGGTAAAATTGTTCGCAGACTTTCACGAACTTTCCAATTGCGTCCCAAATTTGATTATCCAAACTGTCTAGCTCATAATCCTGATGATCTTCGCTATAATATTTGCCGACTTCTTCCGACTCCATTTCAAAAAGGGTCTTGTGCTGTAGCACTTCCCCGTCCATAACGGCAGTGCCGGTGACGTGAGTTTCGTCTTTCTGAACTGTAGACATCGTGATGAGTCTGCTCTCAAAGTGGTGTGTTCCTGTGCTAGCGTGTTGTACCCACTGAACAGGTGATGCCCATTTTGTCTCCAAGGTAAGGTGCATGGTCTGGTCGTGAGGATTATATTCATATTCCTCCAGTTCCATCCATCCGATCCCTCCCCAGTTGTCCAAATTGGGCACCAGTTCGGTTAAAATATCGCTGGTCTGTGTATCATGATCAAACTCAAAATCTTCCGCATCCTCGGGGGAAATATTATAAATTTTCACATGACTTTTTGTTGCGTCCATCTATTTTTCCTCCGCTTCAACCGACATTAGCTTAAAGACAATGGTTTCATCACCATAATCCTCAGTGGCTTCGTCGTGCCCATCGAAAGGGGCTACCATAGTCATGATATCAGTAGTGTACGAGTCGTCACCAAAGCTGCCCTTCGTGGGTGTATCATACATCTTAATATAAAGCTCCTCTAGGGCGTTTGCGGTAGCTTCCCGGCTGCCCATATAGTCTGCCTCGGCGACGGCTTGCATCTCTAACTCCAGTTCTGGATATTTCTGACTGTCCAGCGTGAAGGGGGGATATTTCTTTGCAACCTCATACACTTCCATTCCGTAAAGCTTAAGCTTCATTTTATTCCTTTCCGAGGGTCAGCTTGACAAGTTCAGCGGCTGTGGTCTTGAGGGTACGAAGGCCCTTGCGAGCACGGGTGCCGGCAGCCTTGTTACCAGTGGCGTTCTTCTGGACGTCGTCTTCAAGAGACTCCACCAGGGTCTTCAGTTCTTCCCATTTGTTCGACACATTATTATTCATTTTTTTCTCCTATTCGGTTTCCCGACGATATTCGTACATGGTTAAAAAGTTATCTGTTGGGCGACAAAACGTCGCTCCACTCTGAAGGTTCTCAAAGTATACCATATCCGGCAAAATCTTAACAACCTTTTCCATACGACCTGGGCGGTTAGTTGCCTCCCAAATCGTGCCTTTTCTTAGATTATCCACTATGTTCTCCTTCTCTAATAACTAGTTCAACATCGGTATTATTTGTATCTAGTTCAATCCAGACCCTCGCCCCGCAACTGAGCGGTTTGTGCGGACTGTATATCACCTTAGCAAACTCTACCCCATCTTTTGTCTTTAGTATAGCCTCGTGGGCATATTTATTTTCTTTATATGTTTTTACCGTCAAAACTGGCTCGTCGGTCCCGTGCTTTGTGTTGTGTTTAATCTTATGCTGGTTAACATGAATTATCTTTTTCACCAGGGGGACCCTACAGTAACTAGATTAAAGCCAGGGGCTTCCGCCCCTGACTCAAACCCGTGTTAAACGAAACGCTTGAGGCGACGCTCTTTACCTTCTGTGCTCTTCTCGGGCAAGAATATGACCTCATCGACAATGTCAGTACCCAGCATTGTCGAGTTTGCATATGCATTGACGGCAGCTACCTTAGCACGAATCTTTGCTCGAACAGTATCAATATCTGTATCGGTGCTCTTGTTCGTCTTGGCAACCATCCGCGTCTTAACGGTCAGAACTCCAGCACCGCCGCTGGCATCCAGATCGCCGAGCTTTTCATACACCTCGCCCAGTGCCTTGCGGAAATCCGCATTGTCATTTGAGATCACCATCGGGCTTAGGATATAGTCCTTGCGATCCGTACCATCAAATACCGTGCGACTCGCAGCCTTAAAGTTCCTCGCATCGTTAGCAGTGTAGCCATGTGTGAGGCGTCTCTTGTTGCGGGCCTTGTTGGCACGGGCAGTGATGGCATCAGCCACCTGTCGCCGCGACATTGTAGGGTAAAGATCTTTCACGAAGGCTTTCGCACGTTCTTCAACGGCACCCTGGGGAGAAGTCGCCACGTTACCAAACATGTCCGCAGAAATCATTTCCCCGGTCACTCGGATCACTTCGTCGGGAGTACAAGACTTCTTAAGAACCGGCCGGTTCATATAAATCTGGAAGGAGGAGCAGTGCTCCGGAGATGGGAAAAAACCCTCTTCAAGCACATACACCTTAATCTCGGGCTCACCGGTGAGTGAATCGCCCCAGTTCGGGTCATCCTCAAACAACTCAGAGATTGCCTTGAACCTGTGGTTGCCCTCAACGATCAGCAGCTTGGTGTTGCCGTTTTCATCGGTAACACGCTCAGCATAGATCGGCGACTCCAGCCCAGTAGCTCCGATAGCCGATTTCAGATCACGGCAGTGCTTCTCCGAATAAGTAGTATCTCGGACATTAGCGTCTGCGGCGGATGGCTCTACGAACTCGTCAAGGGTGACCACGCTAGCTGTGTGTGAGTGAACGTGTCGTGCGACGGCTTCAGCGTACTGCTGCGGCTCTGGAGGGATAGGAGTCCCATTAGTGAATGGTGACCTAATCACCGTTAAATTTGTTGTACCCATTTTATTCTCCAATCATGTGGGCTCGACCCACGGTAAACCTTCTCAACTGGGCATCGTTGCCCGAGAAGGGAATGAGGAGAGTACATTCACCTCATCTTAATACAATATTATTCCTCTTTCGAAGAAGTGTTAAGTTTTTTTTCTAATCTAAGAAACTCTTTTTCTAAACGGTTAAGCCTTTTATGATTTTCCATCATCGTCTGGTACATCATAGTGTAGGCTTTCTCTAATGTTAGGAGCGTTTTTGCCATTTGCCTAATCAACTCTTTGTTTTCCATTTTTAGTGGTCCCGCCACTTGCTGACCTGATTGACAAGGCGGTCAATCTCAGGCTGAAGGTCAGAATCAACAACCCGGTTGCCTTCGCCAGCCTTGTTGGTGCCCCAGTGGTAAACACCCCCCGCTTCTGGACTGAGGAGGGTTTCATTGCCACCCATCCAGCCTCTGTCCTCGTTGGTGTTGCCGTTGGCAACCCCGCTCACGAGTCCCCAGCTTTCGCTTTCCTTCTCGTAGTAGTTGTAGTGGCTTTGCTGCTTAATGTCTTGCGGGAGCCGCATATTTCCTTCGTCGCCGTTAGGCATCCGAACCCGAATGATGGGACCCTTGAACCACTCGTCAAAGTGGCGGGGCAAGCCTTGGGAGGTGTCGTAGCCAGGATCCGCAACTCGGTCCCACTCAATCCCAGTGACCATGCACATGACTTGCCCGTAGTCATTCTTCTGGTAGTCCCACTCCCGCTTCCTCATCAAGGCCCCTGGCACGATGCCAGCCTTCTTGAGGCAAGCCGCCAAAACTCGGTGAGCCAGACCCTGCATCGCATTGCAGTCCTTGCGGTGTTGCTTCTTGCTTTCACAGGTACGAGCGTTGTGTCCGCTTTCATCGCAGAAGCCGCACTTGCGACCACGCTTGTTCTTGCGGGCTTGGGCGTTCTTGCGTTCTTCGGTCTCTTCCCAATGCCAACGCTCTCGATATTCAATTTTATCTTCTGGGTGGTCAACGTTGCCGTTGGCTTTCATGCTAGCGGCGTTGATGTCGTCAATCCAAGCAGTGGAAGCCCACTCTTGGTCGGGCTTCTCAATCCCATACTTCTTCGCCATGGCTTCGACCTTGGCGTGAGCCTCTTTGATTTGGGGACAACCTCGTCGGTTATGACCCCAGTCTCCACAGGATTGGCATTGATTTGTCCGATAACCCATATCTCTCTCCCTTACATATGTATACTACCACGGATAGGGGAGGCGTCAAGTTTTTTATTTAGCTTCGCTGTCCGCGTTGGTGGGTCTGGACAAGTCGTCCAGGGGCATAGAAAAGCATGTCTTCGACAATAATCTCGGCCACTTTGAGTATCTTGTCATACCGGACAAGTAGCCCCAAACGCCATTCATCGTGGTCGTGAGATTTAAACCTTACTAAATCGCCCACCCTCATCGTACTGGTTACCCCGAAGTTTAAAATATTTGTTGCCAACTCTAGATTTACAAAACATCTCGTGACCTTCTATTAAAACTCGGTACCCTGTGGGCTGCATAAGCCTATTGTGTATTACATAGACGATCAACCCGATCTTTCCTTCAATATTTTGAAAAGTATTTAGATGGGTAGCGGGGAGAGCCTCTAGCTCTTTAATCGGATACTCCCGTAGGTAGTAAACGTCGCCTTGTCTCATGCGATAAAGAGTGATATTACCGTGGCGTACAATCTCGACTAGGTCGCCAGGCTTGTACTCAGTCGTCATCCTCGATGCCCTGGGCGGACACATAATCTTGAAGCAAGTTGGCAAAATTATATAATTGCGTACCCATTTCACCCGCTAACGCTGCTGTTTCCTGAAGCACCTCTGGGTCAAGAGCATCTTCTACCGCCCGCTTGTACCCCAGGTCTATAAGCTCCTCTATCAGCATTCGGTCTTGGTGCGACAGTTCGAAGAATCGTTCCGATCGCTCCAGAGAATCCCGTACTGTGTGAGAAAGCTCCTCTTCATAAATTTGTTGATAATTAATGTTTGTGGCCATGTTCGCCTCCTAAGTTAATATAGTAAAGTTTTTCTGTTCCCGCTGGAACCTGTAAAATTAGAAAGGTATCTTTCCGGTTACCACATCCTTTAGCATCACCCAGTCACAGGCTTTGGCCCACAAAGGTCGGCTAAAGGCAGCCGGAATATTCTTTTCAAAGAAAAAGTGTCCGCTCCACGCAAATGGATATACCACAAAGGGAACACCCACCAAGAGTAGCCAACTTTGAGAGAGTAGAACATAACCCAGGGCTGCTAGCGTGGCTAGTTGTCCGAAAACATGCAGCCTTCTGCAAGTCTTGTGCTGGTGAAGCGTTAAATAGTATTGATAATATTCGCCAAATGTTAGCTTGTCTTGCATATATTTTTTTCCTTACCACTCATTATATGGTTCGATTTCCCCGGCGTTAACCCACCATACAACATTATTTAAAAATTGTACATGGTATTGCCTTTTCCGTTCCGCATTGGGGCCAGCTAGAATAATCCCCACAGTTTCAGCCCCCACTCTTCTCGGCTCATCTTCGGCAGCGTCACCATCAATCGGTGAGGAACAATACAGATCGCCCACACTTCTCACCAGACAGCCCGGATCCATTAGGCTACGCTCCTCTGCTTTAACTGGCACGGTAGTCACTTAAAAGGTCATACAGCCTTTGAGGAGTTAGGTCGGAATGGGAATAAAGCGTGAGGACGCAAATCAAGCGTAAAGCATATGCTATCCACTGTGAGCAATACCAACGGTTAATTCGGTGAACGTGAAAAGGTGTGAACTTTGACATAATCATCCCCAGCCAGTCGTAGCCTTCGCCTTTCGTGTGTTCATAAAATGCTTCAATCTTAGCAACTTGCTCGGCATCGACAGGAACGCATACCAAATCATAATCATCCTCGGGTTCATCTAGCTTCTTTCTCCGAACTCCCTCTGTGCCAAAAGGAACAATACTGATACAAGTCCCGTCGGGCATCAAAAGCTCTGCATGGGAGTAAAGGCTCTGTGTGGTATTGCGGACTATGCGGTTGTGCCACGCACCCTCTCCCTTGTAGAACGCTACACAAAGTTGAAGTGGTTCTTCCTGCTTTACCCCATAATAATATAACTATGCGTCACTTTCAGAAGATTCAGAAGTTTTATCGTTAGGGATAGCTTTTTCTGTGCGTTGCTGGTCTGCGTATTCGACAATCAGTGAAAAAATTTGCCGGCGAGTTTCGCCCTCAAGCTGAAATTTATCTAAGATCTTCTGAATATCTTTCTCAAACTTTGCTAGGTCTTTCATTTGTCCCCGAAGACCTCCATCGCTAACTCGGTGGACGCTCGGTCCAACTCTCTGCCTGCCTTTTCTAATACTTCTTCTAACAGGTGGAGCGTGACCTCGGCTTTGCAACCGGGCTCAAACTCGTGAGCGAGATCCTTTGCTTTTGTTACCCATCCGATCGTGTCTTCGAGCCGACCGCTCGCTTCCGTGAACGAGGTGAATGTTTGATCGATAAGTCTTCCG
>Ga0080013_1001796_pt1 | contig 27266 bp, 37 predicted proteins | sample ETNvirenome_6_85_FD_69236 | JGI IMG/M metagenome (GOLD analysis project Ga0080013, IMG submission 69236) | Marine viral communities from the Pacific Ocean - ETNP_6_85 (SPADES assembly) (version 2) | ecosystem: Environmental > Aquatic > Marine > Oceanic | place: Pacific Ocean | collected 2013-06-19 | reverse complement strand
GAGCTGTCAGCAATGGTTGCACCAGTAAAGGTAGCAAGATGTGTGCTGTCCTTGGCAACACCAGTCAGGGTGACGGCATTGTCAATGTGAGTTTCGTTAGCAGCGATAGCTGTGTCAGCATCGCTTTCATTACCGTCTACATCAGTTTGGACGGCTTCAACCTTAGTCTCAAGCAGCTGGAGAGCAGCTTTAATCGTTTGGTTGTCAGTAATTGTGCTACCTGTGAAAGTAGCAAGGTGAGTACTATCTTTTGCTACACCACTAAGAGTGGCAGAGTTATCAACGTGTACTTCGTTAGCATCAATTTTGTTATTGAGTGTGGCGAATGCATTAGCATCGTCATTGATTGCAGCTGCCAGCTCATTAAGAGTATCAAGAGCACCAGGTGCGCTATCGACTAAGTCGGCAATTGCTGTATCTACATAAGACCTAGTTGCTGAATCAGCATTGACCAGGGCTGTTGAGGAGAAGTCATACTTCAGGATACCTTGGTCAGCGGTAAAACAAATATTAGTTTTGCCTGCAGTAGGCACCCATCCGCCTGAACCAGATCCAGCAGCGAGTGCGGCATCTGCTTCGGCTTTAGTGGTGAACAAACGAGTAATCAAGTTATACTCGTTGGCTGCTCCTCTAAGGGAGAGATTGTCAACTCCCAAAGTAGTAATAGCAGTCATTTAATTAGCCTCCAGAAAAATTTGAAACATATAGAACGCCAGTAAATAAACCAGCTAGTAGAAGCCGCGCTTCCTGTGCCGCCTGCTCTGTTGTTATTGTATCAATATTAGTCTGTAAGACAGTATCGGCTGAGGTGCGGGCGGTGGCCTCAGCAGTCAATAATGTTTGTGTAGTTGGGTCGCTGTAAGAAGTTTTAGCCTCTGCAGTATCCAAACGAGCACTTAAAGCACTATCTGCACTAGAGCGTGTTGAAGCTTCTGCTGTCAGTAGTGTTTGAGTTGTTGGGTCTGAGTAAGAAGACTTAGCTTCTGCAGTAGTCAAGCGAGCACTCAAGGCTGCATCGGCTGCATCACAATCAACTTCGTTCTGATTGACATCAGCCTGAACAGCTGCAACAGCAGTAGCCGTTGTTGGATCAACTTCAAGGGTTGCGATACGAGTACTCAGTGCTGCATCAGCTGCATCACAATCAGTCTCATTCTGATTTACATCTGCTTGTACAGCTGCAATGGCTGAATCAGCGTCAGCCTCATTCTGATTAACATCCGCTTGAACTGCTGCAATAGCAGCATCAGCATCAGTTTCATTTTGATTTACATCAGCCTGGACAACAGCAATTGCGTTGGTAACGGTTGTTGCATAGTTGGCGTCATCACCAATAGCAGCGGCTAGTTCATTCAGCGTATCCAGTGCACCAGGTGCCGAGGCGATGAGGTTTGAAACTGCATCAGCAACGAATGCTGTAGTAGCAATCTGCGTGGTGTTTGTGGAGGTTGAAGCGGTAGGAGCCAGCGGTGTGCCAGTCAGAGTAGGTGAAGCCAGCGGTGCTTTCAGTGCTAGTGCTGTATTAGCAGCAGCTTCATTGGCATCAACATCAGTTTGAACAGCTGCAATTGCTGCATCAGCATCCGTTTCATTCTGATCTACATCAGCCTGAACAACTGCCACAGCTGCAAGCATTGCTGTGTTCTGTGCTGTCACAAGACCAGCTGCAGTTACTTCATTAGCATCTACATCTGCCTGGATAGCATTACGTGCAGTCAAAGCTGCTGCTTCATTAGCATCAACATCTGCCTGAACTGCAGCAATAGCACTATCAGCATCTGATTCGTTCTGATTTACATCAGCCTGAACAGCTGCAATAGCCGCGTCAGCATCAGCTTCGTTTTGATTAACATCAGCCTGTACAGCGGCAATCGCAGCATCAGCATCAGTTTCATTTTGATCTACATCTGCTTGTACAGCTGCAATTGCTGAATCACAGTCTGCTTCATTCTGATCTACATCTGCTTGAATAGCTGCAATGCTAGTAGCAGTTGTAGTAACAAAACTAGCGTCATCTCCGATTGCTGCTGCTAACTCATTAAGAGTATCGAGAGCACCGGGGGCTGCGTCAATTAGGTTAGATACTGCGGTATCAGCATAAGACTGTGCTGAAGTTAGTGTCGCAGCATCAGCAGCGGTACGTGCAGCGGCTTCAGCATCTAATTGTGCCTGAATGCCAGAAGTGCAACCAGCAACAGTATTCAACTGAGCAGCAGTAGCAGTAACTTCAGTTCCGCTAAGCTTCAGTCCACCAGCCAAGTCAGTAATCTGATTGAACTTGAATTCACCAGTACCACCATTAGCAGTAAAGGTTGGGTGACCTGTGCCACTGTGACGAGTAATCTGAAGTGTTTCAGTATTATTCGGATAGAAGATAATATCGTTGGTATCAGCCTTGAATTTCAGGTGGCTACCAGCTGAATGATATTCAGGTGACTTAATCTTCGTGGTGAAAGTCGGATCGTCAATCGGCGCTTTCAGATCGACTGCTGCTTGTGTTGTAGGGTCAGCTTCCAACGGAGTGATGCGTGCACAAAGTGCAGTATCAGCAGCTATGCGTGCTGCTTCTTCAGCAAGTAGCAGTGCCTGTGTCGTTGGGTCTTGATAAGAAGGCTTAGCTTCAGCATCATCCAATCTAGTGCTTAATGCTGCAACGGATGCAACAGAAGCAGATTCATTAGCATCTACATCAGCTTGGATAGCATTACGCGCTGCGAGCGCTGCTGCTTCATTAGCATTAACATCAGCTTGTACTGCGGCTACAGCAGTAGCACTAGTCGTGTCAGCCTCAAGTGCAGTGATGCGTGCACCAAGTGCAGCGGTATCGGTGGTGATAGTAGAGATGAAGCTATCATCATCTCCAATAGCAGCTGCTAATTCATTAAGAGTATCCAACAAGCCAGGTGCTCCACCGACAACGTTAGCAACAGCTGTATCCGTGTAGGCCCGTGCTGCGGCAATCAGTGATTCTACATTTGCTTTATTAGCAATGATATGTCCACCAACAGTGGAGCCATCATGTACTCTTAAAGCATTTAGAGTTGTATCTATAGTAATTTCACGGTATTTCCCAGTGAAACTAGCGTGTTCAGCGGTCGTTCCACCGCGTAATTGAAGTAGGTCAGACATGAGTAATTATTAAATGGAGTAACCATCATCTTCTATTGTATAGTTACTTTGTTAGCCCATTTAAGGTTAGATGCTTTGGGGTTAGAATAGTCGCCATCTATATGCTTAACTCTGGTGCAACCTTTAGTAACACCATATGGTGTAGGTGGGTTACCCAAGAAAGCAAGTGCTACCAATTTATGCACACAAATATATAAGGGCTTCTTCTTTCCTAGCCGCTGCGTGAGTGTAACCATAGGGTAACCCTCTTTGTGGTGCTTGTATTTAAGTATGCGGTCATTAGCCCCTTTAGTACTAAGGATTTCGCCATCCTTGTTGACATAGTATTCAATACAGCATTCAAACCCAGGCAGAGTATGGACAGGGACCCACTCAGTCGTATCTATAAACCTTTCCATAATAATTCGGGAAAATCAATCATAGTCTTACTGTAACCAATATGATTATGGTATGTGGGCTAATTGAGGCTCATAAGGAATTAGTTTAAGAAAGGAGGAATCAGTCCATGTGGATTGACAATGACTTTCCCAAACTCCTAGGTGCAGAACTGTACCGTCCCCACCCAGCCTATGTCATTGAGATGGCAGTTGAGCCTGTGGTTGTTCACGACTTTAGTAAGCAGCCCGGTCAAACTGTTCAGCTCGATCGTTATAGGTTCTGGGGGCGTCCAGGCACTAAGGAAGCTCGGGAAAGAACCGCCGACCAAACCCTCGGCACTGCTTCAGCTCGTAACATCGTTAAGGATAAGGTCCTTGTGACCCTGCGTGAATACACAGGTCCTGCCGATACCCGCGATGCTACCCAGCCGTCAACCTTTAAGGTTGCCCGCGAAACCCTGATCACAGCACAGCGACTGCTGCTTGATACAGGCAACCTCAACGTATTTCACCAGTCGATTGGTAGCTTGACGCTGCTTGACGACTATCGCCGCTGGCGCGACCGCGTGTTCGCCAACGAACTCATGAAGGCTGATGACAATGGTCAGGCTGATAATGAGCGTGGTGGATACTACCTCCCTGGCGGTAAAGCCAAGGGCGGAAGTGGTGGAAACCTCGGTGTAACTTATGCCGCTGGTGAGTCTGCCAAATTTGATATCACTACCGACCTTCTGGAAGTAGTTAAGGACATGCGCAAGCGTAATGTTCCTACCTTCTCTGATGGTTACTACCGTTGCATCTGTGACCCCACGGCCATGATGCATCTTCGCCAGAACAGCGACTTCCGCGAAATCGCTCGTTATCCTGGTCAAGGCATGATTAACCCCATGCAACCAAACGCAGCACCCAACGCGAACTTCTACCAAGGAATGGGTCCTGCCTACGGTCAAGCTGGCTTCGTTGCTGGTCAACCCGTTATGCCAACCGGCTTCCTCTTTGAAGGTGTCCGTTGGTTTGAGTCCACCAACCTTCCCGAACAATCAGAAAACCTGATTATCACTGACGAAGCTGGCGGAGCTGCTAACTATGATGCAGCTCAGTTGATCTTCTTCGGTCCTCAGGCCCTCGGCGTAGGCATTGGCGGTAACAACGCTCAGATTCTCCTGAACAACAATGATGACTTCTCACGTTTCATCATCATGATCTGGAGTCTGTTTGCCGGTTTTGAAGTACTTAATAAGGACTTCATCACGGTTGGTTACTCTTTCGTATATTGATAGGAGATTAACTAACTATGGCTTATGCATATGATCCCGCAGCACGGGAACCTTGGAACAACATTATCTATCCCGGTAACTATGTAGCTCGTCTGAATGCTTATCGCAATCAGGGTGTAACTGCATTCCCCGGTGTGAACTGCTTCCGCCTTGTCGGAGTATTCAACCCCCAGGATAGTGACTTCACTATTGATGCCGTGACCGGTGTCAAGACCCTTCCCGCTGGTAGCTATACCTGCGAGATTCTGTCACCTGACCTTCGTCAAGATGACAAGCCCCGTCTGGATCGCGCTTTTGAGATTCCAGCTGGTGCAAGTGTTTACCGCACTGCCATTCAGTCCGATAACCTGAGTGCAGCAGCAAACGGCGACACTATTAAAACCAACCCCGTATCTGTGGGTGGTAAGAGTGCAACCTTGACTTCAGCCGGAACTGTCTTCCCGCCAAGTGGCGACTGGACTCCATTTGAAGGTTTCGATTCGATCGTTCCTCTCGGAGCTGTAGCAACTGTTGGAGTTACGACTGATGGTGATTTCACCGTAACCAAGAATGGCGACAACGTGGCCATTATTGTTGAGGTCTGCTTCTTCATGGATGATGAAGCACCTGACGTGGATGAAATCAATCTTCCATACAAGACTGAGACAGGTCAGTCCACTAACTGATTAATCAGTTATATACACAAAAGCGTCCTTCACCGGGCGCTTTTTTTGTGTCTATAATGATAACAGTGAACCATATTGCACATGCCAAAAGACGTAACTGCAGCAACAACTAAATTATTTCAAGATGAAAAGACCGGCAAACTCGTTGAATTTCTGGGTAAGTTTGACAAGGAATTTGCAAAGGTGCGTGACTCCGGTGGCAACATTCTATATGTATTGCTTGAACAGCTTGTTCCATATCATCCAGAGAAAGGACGGATGGCGAAAGTAGCAGCACCACAAGTTGCTCCCGAACCAGAAGAGCAAGCACCAGATAGCATTGTTCCTATTGAAGATATCCGTTTGAATATGAATGCAGCTACTGCTGAGCAGATTCAAAAGCGTCTCCCTGGCGTGGGTTATGCAACTGCTAAGAAGATTGTTGAACTGCGTATGTCCCTATCAGGTGAACGCTTCAATAACCTCAAACAACTAGAAAATATCCCCCGTGTAAATTGGGAACAACTTGTTACAGAAGACCTTATATTTATCGGTTAAAATATAAGGATAGTGCTTATTTGCAATGGCTCTTTCAGAAAAACTAGACAAGGTTAAAAACACTTCTTATGCAAATAAGAAGGAAGGTTCTGGCAGCAGTTATCAGAAGAGTCATTCATCTAATGTAAAGGCTCAAGATAAAAGACGTGCTGATGCCAAGGCAGCTAAGGCAAAAGCTGCTGCTGATAAGAAAGCCGCCGCTGCAGCCAAGAAAAAGGCTGATTCAACTAAGACAAGTAGCACTTCCTCGTCTAGTACAAAAACCACTAAACCCAAAACCGGGAGTAAAAAAATGGCCGTAAAGACCAGAACCAACAAGAAAGGTGAGGAAGTAAAGATCCGAACCAAAAAGGATGGCACCAAAGTCAAGACCAAGACTAAAGCGAATGGTACTAAAGTCAAAAGAACTGTTAGTACTAACAAAAAAGGTGTAAAAACAATCAGCCGTAAAGCTACCAAAGAATCAGGTAGGACAAGATCAACTACTAAAAAAGTAGGTGCGAGTGGCAGGGTAAGGTCAAAGTCAACTACCGATAACGCTGGTGTGACTAAAACAAAAGGTAAGGCAAAAATTAAAACTATTAATCAGAAGAAGAAGCGTCAAGGAGCGGATACACCCGAAGCTAAGAATAAGAAGCAACGGAAACTTGATCTTGCGAATAAGCGTTCCGCTAAAGCCAAGAAGCAGACCAAGCGCATTAACCGTATGGAAGCAAAAGGTAAAGATACATCAGCACTAAAGGCAAAACGTAAGACCACTAGGGCAGGTGCTAGAAAAGCTACTAAGGCTGCAACACGTATTAATAGGAAGCGTGCGGCTAAGCGTAAGGCTGCAGCATGATATAGGAGATAACTAATGGCTTCCATTGAAGAACTACTACTAGCGCAAGCTATTCAGGACAATCAAACAAGTCCTGAAGAGCAAGCTTTAATGGCAGCCGCTGGTGCTGGGACTGGATTACTTTTAGGTGCTCCAGTCCATGCAGTCGGTAAAGGACTAGAGAACAGGCGCATCAAAAGTGCAGACATGCAAATGGCTGCACAGAATGCTGTGCCTACTAGAGCACAAATGGTAACGGATAATATGCGAGGTATGCGCCCTGGTGCGCGTATGGCAGGTACAGTTGGCCTTGGTTTATTGGCAGGTCAATTCGGACCAGCATTAAAAGCTGAAGCGATGACATCAGAAGCTGCACAAATCCTTGGCAAGTTGCAGTCAGGACAGAAGCCTACTGAATGGGAACAGCAGAAGATTGCTGAAATTTTGACGCAACAATACGACAACCAAGTAGGTTATGGAGTAGCCTGATGCAGCTAGATGACTATTATAAGTCTAAGATTAGATTTCACCTAGGCTTCAACGCTGGTGCTCAAATTCCAGCAGGTGATAGGTCAAGGCTTGAAGAAGCTATGTCCTTAGTGCCTGATGAGTACTGGTTATCTGAAATTATATATCAGGTGATGCGCTGTGATATTGCTTGGAAAGCAAGTGCATTCTTCCCTGATGATTACAACAGTACTGAAGGCACAGGCAATGTAAACTTTTCACGATTTGAACAGATCTCAGGTGACGTTCAACGTGCGATTGCAACGACAGAACCACTTAAAGCTGATGCTGACTTCCGTGAGATTTACTTAAGAGAAGTTGATAGGCTGGCAGAGACATTATATGTTCCTAATTACAGGAGACCAGAGACACGTCGGTATGCATTTGAACGTGCTGGTGCAGAGTTCATTATGGCTGTGCCAGGCCCAGCAGATACTGCAGTTGGTTCAAGGATGTTACTTAGAACTGTGTGGCGCTAGGTTAGAATATATTTAAGGTATCAACAGAACTTACTATGACATTTGGTATAGGTGGGTGGGAGCCCATCAAAATGCGAAGCGGTAATCGTGACGAACTATTAGCCGCTAAAGCACAGGGCGAAAACAACCCTTCTGTGTTTGGCCTAGGTCAAAAAGAAGGTGAAATGCAAGTGATTGATCAAGGTCCTAGTGATGTTTCTAAGGCTTCTGCCTTTGGTAACAAGTATGGCAATAGTAATGTCATGACTGGGGAGCTGCTTGGTGGACTTGAAAATCCCAGTAATAACTTCAGTCAAGGTGGCGGGAGTAACTTAGGTAATCCATTTTCTACAAGTGGTAACTTGGAGTTGTATAAGGATATGGGGCAAACCCCACAGACATCTCCCGACAGCATTGTAGAAGCACCTGCTGATAAAAGTTTAGAGGCTGGTGGCAGTGGATTGGATACAAACAACTTAGAGCAAAGGTTACAAGCATTTGCTCACTATGGTCGTGGTGCCAATATGAATGACACTAATCAAATTTATCCTACACAGTATAAGGTTTAATCATGGCTAGGAAAAAGAAAGCTGAAAACAACGGTTTCAATGCTCCTGTTGATCCTAATAGGGAGAAGCAAATCAATCAGTATTCAGTGCTGCCTGGTGGCCCAGGAACCATGGATCCTGCCAATGTAGGCAGTCAAATGAACAACGGTAATCCTGGTCCTAACTTGACACCTTATGGGCAGCCAGGCATGACAAATGCTAATGCTCCTGTAATGATTGCACCTCCTGGTAGTGGCCCTATGGGTCAGTTACCACAGTCCAATCCTCCAGGCATAAAGAACAATTCAATGCCTTATAACATGCAGCCGCAGCCTCCTGGTGATATGCAACCATTCATGCTTGGTCAAGAACTTGGTATGGCTGCACAACAGAAAGGTTTAATCCCAAGTATGATGGGTCCAACAGGCGTGCCTACTCCGATGCCTGGTGCAATGGCTCCACAAATGCCCCAGCAAGGAATGGCAATGATGCCTGGTCCTACGATTCCTCCTGAGCAAATGGCTGCTGGTGGTATGAATACTAAAACAGGCAAACGTTCAAAAAAAGCATAAGGTAAAAAACAATGGCATCAACCGCAACGAATAAGCAACCACTACTAGTAGACCGTCCATTACATAAGGTCTATAACCTCAGTAAGGCAATTACCGGTAGTCCAATCCCTGGTGACGCTAGTGCAACGATTGACATCACTGGTACTAACACTGCATTCCCAGTTGTTAACTGCATCGGCACTGATGGTGCAATTGTCGAGGATTTCTATGCAATTTCACGTAGTACAACAACATATACTATTAACCTCTACTTCAGTTTTCAGTCTGACTTTTTGAGGACAGACGCTGTATTCATTGGTAATCTAGCAACTGGTACTACTGGTCAAGGTGAAATTTCTCATTGGACACATGCTCCTTGCACACTGGCTCCAGTTCCACAGTTCCAAGCACAGCTACAAGCTACTGCTGGTGGGGACGTACAGTGGGTAGGTGACGAGAACCGATTCCAAGCATTGTATATCCCTGCTGGTACTTGTCTATGGGCAGGCATTCAGGTCACTGCTGAAGTAACTGACGGTCCTATCGCAGGATTTTCTGGCGGATTCTATTGATGCCTAGGAAACAGAATGGCTTTGGCAACTTCAAGGTTGGTTCTGTTCGTCGTCCAAATAACGACTTCCGTGTAGGTAAGGTTCAGAAAGCTGGATCTTATCCATCTGAAAACCGTTTTGGTTCAGTAGTCAAACGTAGTGTGATTGAACAGTATGACTTGAATAGCGACTGGGTGCGCTGGCGGAAGGGGATGGAATATTATTACCGTAGTGCTTGGCTACGGATGTATTTAACGGATGAGAGCGGTCAAGTAGTATTAGATAAGGATGGGGAAAAGATACCAACGTTTCTAGATACGATCTTATATCAGGGGACGGAGTATGAAATACCTATAGAATTCACTGGTTATAGGTTTGCTACAAGCAAGGCTGACAGTTCAAACCATTATGTTGTGAAGCGGGAAGTTAAGTCAGAGCCTGACTTAGGAACAATCACCACTGTTTATAGTGATAAAGATAGGGTCTATCAATTAAATGACGGACTAACAGTTGATGGTCCTACTAATTTTAAGAATCGTGAGCTATGGGTGCAAGGCACAAGTGGCAGTAGGTTGCTGTTGAAGATGATTGGTGAACGTGTCAATGATGGTGAAACAGAAGCAACTATTAAGTATGCCCTCAATGACAAGCAGCATCCTGCCATCTATGTAGGCAAGACGGAAAGTGATGCACTAGCAGAACTGAAAGTGGTTGTACCAACTACAGGGATAATGAGTTCAAAGTTAATACAAGAAAACAAGGGTGACCTTCAATCCCTAATAGGCGAAGTAGGTAGCCTTGGTGCCTATTCATCTGAAAGGCCTATAGAGAATGAAGAATTTATAGATGGCGACTATGAGTTCTACATTGACAGTAACATTACTGGCAACAGTGTTAGTTTTGAGATACTAGATAACCCAACCAACCTACCGGCACCGCTGCTTGATATAGCGAAAATGCCGAAGCTATATAAAACTGATATTGCATCTTTCAGATTGCAGGCTAGATATACATTTATAAAAGCACATTATCAGAGGTTCTTTGGGAATAAATATTTAACAGCAGATCTCGTCAAGAGCGAACTAAATCTCATTTCTTATACAATCCTACCGTTTACTATCACTTCGGTCATAGAGAAAGATATTGGTGTAGAGATTACAGCAATACCTTTTGAGAATTCAGTTGAAGCCTATAGTACCACCGCTGGTAACTATCTTATTTTCACTGACTATAGTTTTACAAAGAAAGAGCCTGACACTTATGGTGGCTTAGATTATCACCAAGCCAGTAAGGAACCAGACTGGAAGCGCTTAGATACTGATGTGAACCCTTGGCAAGACGAAGTATTTACAAGTGGAGAGCCATTAACAGTTGCTGATATATGGTGCTGTAGTTGTCCTAGTTACTCGCATTCAATCATTAGGATGCCACAGAGTTTGTCGGGTGATAATAAGCACGTCAACAATAGGCAGTATCGATATCCACTTCCAACTGCAATGGGTAAGGTGGACTTTCAGAATAGAGGTTTAGCCAACGCTGCTGGTATCGTTCAAAGTTGGGAAACATTTGCACAACGAACCAGCTTCAAGATGTGCAAGCACACTATTGCATCAATGTTCATTGAACGATTGAAGGTCGTTGAACCTAGTCAGTATCCATCTGTAGATGCACGTGAGCAGTTTGAAGAGAAGCTAGCAAAGGACATAGAAAAGGTTGTGGATGAACTTGTGATGAGCCTTGAGCGTAGTGAATTAACAACAGTTGAACTGGTTTACACGTTAGCGGAGGGATTGAATTTAGATGAAGTTGAGACAGCAGCAGTGATACTAGGAGCTAAGTTCTAAGGTGGATAAAAAGTTTCTATTGTGGATGCTTGCTGGAATATTTAGTTTCCAAGCAGTAGTATTTACAGTAGGTAGTCTACATTGTGGAAGGCACGGTGGATTAGATGCTTGTCCTGAAATTGGCAGACGCTACGATCAAACATTTTCAGTTATGATAGCAACAGTACTGGCCTTACTAACAGGTACATCAATAACAAAAGGAGGAGAGTGAAGGATGTTCACTGAAGAATCATTTAACCTTCCACTAGAGGTAGACTTGAAACTAAAGATTATGACTGATGAAGTCAAGTCTTGCACCTCTGTTGAAACCTTGCAGAATAGCTTGATTGAAGTCACTAAACTGATGACACGCTATCAGCATATGTTAAATGTCACATTACAAGCTGCACTAACAAAAGAATTGGAAGAACTAATGCTAGAAGGTAGAGATTAAACCTAAGTTAGAATAACAATAGGGATTTCTATTCCTTTGTAACTAGTAGGTTTTTACCGATGAAGCTTCAGATTAAACGGTCCAATGTGCTGGACAATGGTATAGCAAAGCGTCCAACAGCAGGTAATATGGAGTTCGGGGAATTAGCCTTGAATTACAGTGCTGAAGATGTTTCACTATTCATAAAGGATGATCAAGATAATATAGTCAAACTATACGGTGATCCAAAGATTAGCATTGGACCTGATGAGCCTGATGCACCAATAAACGGTGACCTTTGGTGGTGCTCAGATGATGATGACGGTTCATTATATGTTTACTACGATGAGGGTGAGAGTGGATCCGCACAGTGGGTGCCAGCAACTCCTATTAAAGATCCAGAAGAATTTGCAGTTTTAAAGACAGATACGACAATTCAAGTAATGGTAGGCAAGCTGCGTGGACCAGAAACTGTAGCTGTTGATGATGACACAACACTTGCCACTAAAGGTTATGTAGATGCAGCAATCGCCGCTGCACTTGCAGCTGGCTAATAGTATAGGCGAAACCCTTAACTAGTTAGCATAGAAGTATCATTTAATTAATCCAATGGCTCAGTTAGATTTTCCAGCAAATCCATCACCCGGTCAAGAATATATAGCACCTAATGATGTTGTATATACATGGGATGAGGCTGATCAAAAGTGGAGAGTCACGGGTGGTTCTTATGTGCCAATGCGAGGCACAGGTTCCTATGTAATGACTGGTGAAATCCAGTTATACGCTGACCCCGTAAATCAATTAGGCGCTGTACCAAAGCAGTATGTAGACCAAAAGATTTGGAATGATACATACTGGGGCAGGATTGATGAAGATTCAGCACTCTTCCCAAAGAACACTGGTGATAACATAGTAAATATTGGCAGCATTGTTGCACAAGGTTCTATCACTGCCCTTAGTGGACTTAGTGCTGGTGGAACTGAGAGTGCAGAAGCATTCTTTGTCGGCAACTTAAGTGATAGTGGAGATAAAACAGTTGTTTTTCTAGGGGATGGTACGGCTACTTTTAAAGGGGATGTTTCTATACCTTTGACGCCCGTAAATAGTGATCATGCTACGAGCAAATCGTATGTAGACAGTGCAGTTAATAATTCAGTATTGTCAATCACTGGTGATCCTCCCATCACAGTAACAGGGAATGCATCCACACCTGTTATTGGGATTACAAATGCTACAACATCAGCTGATGGCGCATTATCAAAAACAGATAAAGCGAAGTTAGATATTGCTATTACGTCAGCAGATACGGATGCTTCTAGCTGGTCATTCGTTGATACAGATGGTACATTTAGTACTGCAGACGATAAGAAACTTCCAACATCCCTTGCGGTCAAAACATATGTAGAAGGGATTGTAGAGGAAGAAGATATTTGGGATGAAGCAAACGGTACTATTAAACCACTAGCAAAGTATATAACAAATGATTTAAGTATAGGTGTTGATACTTGCTTACTTCACGCTAATGGTAATGCAGAATTTGTAGGTGACGTTTCAGTGAAGCTGCTGCCTAGTGCTCAAGGACACGCGACTTCAAAAAAATATGTAGACGATGAAATAAATACAATTGAATTAACGCCAGGTCCTATCGGGCCTAAAGGAGAAGATTCAACTGTCCCTGGACCTCAAGGTGAGGTAGGACCGGTTGGTCCAAAGGGTGCAGTTGGTGAGAAAGGGGACAAGGGTGATACCGGTGCTGATTCAACAGTGCAAGGTCCTAAAGGTGATAAAGGAGACAAGGGGGATACGGGAGATGCAGGTGCTGATTCAACAGTGCAAGGTCCTAAAGGTGATACAGGTCCTAAAGGTGATACAGGTTCTCAAGGTGGACAAGGTATTCAAGGTCCTAAAGGAGATAAAGGTGATACCGGTGGACAAGGTGGACAAGGTATTCAAGGTCCTAAAGGTGATACAGGGGCTAAAGGGGACAAGGGTGATACAGGTGCTGATTCAATAGTGGCAGGTCCTAAAGGTGATGCAGGGGCTAAAGGTGATACAGGGGCTAAAGGAGATACAGGGGCTAAAGGTGATACAGGGGCTAAAGGAGATACAGGTGGACAAGGTGGACAAGGTATTCAAGGTGTTAAAGGAGATAAAGGTGATACCGGTCCTCAAGGTGGTAAAGGCGATACAGGTAGTACAGGCCCTCAAGGCGGTAAAGGAGATACTGGTAGTACAGGTCCTCAAGGTGGTAAAGGCGATACAGGTAGTACAGGTCCTCAAGGTGGTCAAGGTCCTAAAGGTGATAAAGGAGATACAGGTGGAACAGGTGGAACAGGTAGTCAAGGTCCTAAAGGTGATAAAGGAGACAAGGGGGATACGTCTTATGCTGCAAACACTGCAGAGAAAGTAAGTTGTTTGTCTAACGGAACAGGCCTAGCTCAGTACCTAACATTCTCCAATATCAATGCTGAGGCTGGAGAAACTAATTACAGACAACTACGCCAGCACAGCAATCTTTGGTATAAAGACAACAGGACAACAAATGGTGTGAATGGAACTCTTGTGAGTCCCTGCCTGGAGGTTCAGCAAATCAATTGCTCGGGAACGATAAGCGGGTCACTCTCTGGAAATGCCTCGACTGCATCATCTACACCATATGCATCCAATGCTGGTCTACTGGATAACTGGACTAAGGCTCAATTCCGAGACTCCTCCAATCAGAATACTGGTACACTTCCTTCTGGTCGCTTAAGTGGCAACTACACCATAACTGCATCTTCGGCAACTTCTATAAAAGCAGACGCCTCTAGTTCTGAAACAACTACAGACCGAATGATGTTCAGGCTAAACAATAACGGCTACGAAACTAGCAGGTATGACAATGGAAATAAAGGTGCCAAATACACGGCCAGCACCAAGGAACTGAAGGTTGGAGTATTAGTACAGACGGGACTTTATTCTGCTGGCGGGGTCGTTGGCGATCTAAAGATTGCAATGAATGGCCCTACATTAGCAGCAGCAATGAGTACACTTGCTGCTTATGGGAATATCCCTGATGAGGATCTAACAGCAGCACAGACAACTGCTTTGGATGTCATAGACGTTGAGCATTACAAGGATGAGTCTTGTGCTGCTTATGCTGCTGATGATGTTGTATCTCTCAGAGAGGCAATCACGGAGCTCAGGCAACTAAGGACTGACCTTATTGCAGTCCTATCGAGGCTGACTGCTGCTGGTCTGTAGGGATGCAAAGTATCCCTTTACCTCCAGCATTTGAATTACCAAGTGCATTAAATGTACCGACGCATCGATTAGAGTTACCCTCCTTCAATGTTCCAAAGTGGGAGCCGATACCTGTCTATCGTGAAGACGTACCAGGTATCAGTAAAGAAGGTGCACCTGAGCCAATCGAAAAGGAAGAAGAAGAACCTGCTGTCAAACCTAAGCCAACAGAAAGTATCATCCCTGAATTACCAATCTATATACCTAGAGATTTAATACCTCCGCTTCCTAGTATCCCAGAAGTTATTAAAGAATTACCAGAAGTAATCAACAGTGAAATTGACACCATCACAATCCCCCTAGTGGATGTAGAGCTGCCTGTTCCCAGTTCAGCGATACTAGTGACTGCAGTGAGCACAGCAACTGTTGCAGCCGTTGCATCAGTGGGTGGAACCCTTGCAGCAACTGCACTTTTTAAACAGTTAGTCCAGATACTCAAACCAATAATAACTGCTGCCCTTAAGAAGGTTGCCAAAGCACGCGGCAAGAAACCTGAGAGCTGGGCAAGGAAGCGTCGGAAATTACGGCGTCTTAGGCAGCGGGATAACATCACTGCAGATAGCAGCAAAGGATGACTTCGGATGCAGTGTGAAGCCTCTTTCATAGATACCGATGCACTCTTTAATACGTACTAGTTCATAGTCAAGGCGATGCTTTTCAATCAGCCGTCTTGCTAAGTCCTTACAGAGTTCAACTGAGCTGCCATCAAGGGGCATAGAGATACTGATCTGTCCACCATAGTTCCAATTGTGGGAGTAACTGGTGGCTCTATTTTCAGTGCGCAAAACGTAAGGGGCAATGCTAAGCACGGGTCCATTACAGAAGTGTCCCCGTGCAAATGACTGGGTACTCAGTGAGCCTTGGTTAATCTGCACCGCTTGGTTAGCAACTGATCCAGTAATGGCAGCCTGGGGTTGGGCACTAACAGATGTAGTATCCTCAGCTTTGACTGGTGCTACCAGTGCTATTGCGCAAAGACAGATAGCGTATTTGTAACCGTGTCTGTCTCGATGGTTCGTGTTATGTCTTCTGTTTCTATGACTCCCGCCGCCCTTGTCAGAATATCTAGTTGCCATGGCAGTGCTGTATCCACGATTTGATAAGTTGTTCCTGTTGCTCCAACAGCTGATGCAGCTCCATTAGCGTCTATAGCTTTAATGTTGTCGCCATTCCAAGTTGTCAACGCTCCTCCGACCCTTTCAATTGCAATAGTTTCAGTGATTGTCTGGGTTGCAGTCACAGTCTGGGTCATTGAACCCGTAGTAAAAGACGGTGCGACTGACTGGGATTTAGCTGGTAAAGTTATCAGTAATAATAGTAATAGATACCTCATTCTTATTCACAATGACTAACGCAGCTGTATCTATTGTATCCTTAATTCTTTATGCGATTTAAACCTAAGGATGGTCTCATAAAAGACCTAGTAGTTAATCTTGCCCCCGCTGGTGTGCTGGTGTGGGCACTATCTGTGCTGACTGCTAGCTACTTTGGACTAGCATCTAACGTCGATGCAGCATTCATCAGCTCCTTAGTCACGACAGTACTTGCTAGTTACGGTATCACTAGAGTTCAGAAAGAAAAACCAAAGAAGAAACTCAAACAAGATGATGAAGATTTCTAGTAAAATAGATATAACATAAGGTATTCATATGGATGTACAGGCAAGAGAGGATTTTTGGAAAGCAGTGGAATCTGGTGAAGACCCTTTACTTTCAGCAATGAATTCATTAGTTGAGCGCTGGGGGTTACCTGCATTGATTATGTCAATGGGAACTATTGCACAAGTGCTATCAGAAGATGCCCTGGATGCAGACTTAACACCAAACCAACGCGGCTTGATCCTTAGTGCCTGTGCACAAGTAGCAAACCTCAGTGATTTAATGCACGCCGAAATGGCGCACCTACAAGCTAACAACTAAAACAATGGCAAGCTCAATTAAAATCCACGGCTTTAATACAGTGCTGGAACAAACCGGTACTGAGTTAACACTTGTAGTACCAACGCATCCCTGTCATTGGGATGTGCCTATGTGGTGGTATGACAAAACAAAGGTCTATGAAGGCTGTGCTCGTGTAGACATTGCAGCTAGCTTAGAAAATTATGAACTATACATCGCAACATCCTCTAATCAAATGGAGCTGCGTATTGATTTAGATAATAATGAAATTGAATTTGACAAGGACAATGAAGGGAAGTATGCAACAAGGGCGATTATTGTAGTAGCAGGAACATTACCTGCAGTCGTTGCAGGTTCTACAGAATACAATGACTACGAATATGTTCCCCGTCAAGGTTGGCTACAGCGATACGATGGTCTACCACTTCCAACTTTACCATTAACAGTTCACGGTGCACCTCAAATTGAAAGTCCATTAGAAGTTGGAACCACTGCTTATGCCACACAAGTACCAACGTGGACTGGCGGAACACTGCCATATAATTATCAATTCAAATGGCAACATAAATTAGACGGTGCTGCTGATTGGGTTCCTACAAGCTGGGATAGCAATTGGGACGGGGAAGTGGACACTGTTCCAGAATTTCTTATTGATAGCGCAAGTTTAGTTGGTCATGTGATTCAATTAGGACTTAGAGTTAGAGATGCAAGTGATCCTCAAAACAGCCTATCCAGCTTCGGTAACCTCGTTGGACCCGTACACCCAGTTGCTCCTCCACTTGAAATTGCCCCGAACGGTGGTGCTAACTGGCCAGCTGGGCAGCTATTCAAAGTTGGTGAAACTGTAACTGCACTAACAGCAAGCTATACAGGTGGTGCGGAGCCAGTTACATATGTATATAGATGGGAATATACCACAGTAAACGGTGGGTCATGGAACCAGCTTGAATGGGTTACTACTACAAATGCTAAGAATGAAGTATCTTATTTACTCCCCTTGGGGGTGATGCAGATACGAATCGTAAGCCGCGCTACAGATGCAAATGGCGTTGAAGTTCCTTCTTATACAGGTGCAAAGACTGTCATACAACCGTTAGTCGTTACAGAACAACCAGTCCTGACAGGTGTGCCTGTTGTCGGCACCACAATAACTTGCGGTGACCCCACATTCACTGGTGGAAATAATCCAGTCATTGTGACTTATATGGAATCAGTGTATGACAATGGGCTTCGCACTAACCCTGCAGTCTTTCCTCAAGGTACTGTCCCAACTGGACCTAATCATGCTGAAGTATATGCACAGGACTTAGGTAAATGGCTTGGATTCCTTGTGCTGATTAGAGACGATGACGGCGAAGAACTATGGACAGAAACATCCAACAGACTTGGACCAGTTGTCGAACCAACAACCATTGGTGATGTAAGCATTAGTCCTGCAAGTGCATCAGCAGCGGCATATGACCAACTAGATTTCACTGCTGTAACCACAGGCGATGCAACAGATCTTGTATACGCTTGGTCAATCAGAAATGGACAAGCAACAATCGTTGGCGGCAATTGGTATCAATCTGTGACCGTAAATATTGAAGGAGCCTATCCAGGTTCAGTACAAGTTCAGTGTGATATCACCAGTGCTTATTCATCGGATTCACCTGGCAGCTCAGTAGCCACAGTTTACTTGGTTGAGTAGTAAACTATATAAATGGAAGAAAAGAATACCGTATTAAATTACGAAGATGATGGCTGGGATGATTTATTTCTAGCACCTGAGTTGCTGTCAAGCGGCTATGAATACAAATTAATAGCAGACAACCCGTGCTTTGGTGTCTATACTATGCCCTTGTTTTCTAGCAAGTTCTGTAATGACCTGCTAGCAGAACTCAAGACTTTCGATAATTGGACAGAAGGTAGACACGAGAACTATCCAACTAACGATGTTTTAATTGAAAATTTCAATAAAGATTTAGCTGAGATATACGCGAGTACTATAAAAAATATAATTGTACCAACTGTTGATAGTTTGTATGACACTACAATCAACAAGAAAAGATTGAAGTGTGAGACATTTATTATTAGATACAATCCAGATATACAAGGTTCATTGAAGCTACATCACGACGCTTCAACGTTCACTTCGTTGGTCACTTTATCTGCACCAACAGACTACGTAGGCGGCGGTACATTCTTTCCAGAGCACAAGACATTACTCAAAGGTAAACAAGGAGAGGTTGCATTTCACCCCGGTGCTTTGACACATAAGCATGGAGGTCGTCCCATTACTTCAGGTGAAAGGTATTTAATCGTCAGCTTCTGCCGGATCGACTACAGCTGAGACAGAATGCAATCACTCCAAAGGCAGCGAAAGTTGGCTATGCTGGTATCAGCAACAAGAATTCTATAGTGAAGTTGCTAAAGAATTAATTGAAGAATGGACCGAGGAATTAAATGACCGACACATCAACCTTATCGATAGAACAAAGGTTTGCCCTGCAACGTGCTAGATACGAGGTAGGGCGAATGTCTAGACCAGCACTGGAGAAGACTGCACTAAAGCTGTTAAAAAGTAGAATGGAACAGAAGAACGGGATACAAAGTACGCTGCAGGAAAATGGAATTATATTTAAAATTGAAGAAACTTCCCATGGTCTGCCTGAAATCATAAGTGAAGAAACGTTTGTGACACTCTTGGAGTTATCAGATGATGGCGAAGATATATCAACGGACATTATGGACGAAGGGTATGAAGACGATGACCTTGAAGACGATGGTCTCATGTTGATGTAATTTTTAGTAGACTACAGATAGTTAAACCAATAATATGGAACCACTTATTTACGCAATCGTTGGACCTGTTGTGGCGGTGCTTGTCTCTCTAAAGAGCACCCAAGTAATTACAAGCAAGCAAGACGAAAAGATTGCTGCACTTGAGGAGAAAGCTAAGGTACTAGATGAAAGAATTACAGAATTAGATACTTCCGCTGGTGTGTATTTAGCCCAGACAATGCAACCAATGGCTCAAGCAATTAAGCAGTGCCAAGTGACATTGGGTATTCAGTAATCATATAATAGGGATATATAATGTGCTATCCCTGTGGCTGTAAATTTAAGAAATAATCCAGTTGACAAACGTAGGCTTAAGGCTGAAGACCGTTCGCAGTGGAAATCAAGTGACCGTCAACGTGCTGTATCTAAAGTTAAGCAGTGGCGTGGTCAGCAGGCATGGGAAGAAAATCGCCCAATGAAGACACAGAACCGCCGCGATGGTACTGGTGGGTTCTCACAAGGTATTGGAATTCAGCAGCAGCGTCTGCGTGATAAAGGCGCTAAGTTGCAGCGTAGTAAATCACTAAGGCAGGAAGGTACTTACAAGCCAAGTCTTACACAGGCTTTCGATAAATAAAAAACATTAAAAAACCCCTGCGTTAGCAGGGGGGATTTATATATGTAGATCAGAAGACGAACTTAACGCCGACCTTAGTACCAAGGGAAAGGGTATCAGTAGTGAATTCTTTGTCGTTAGTAACGGCAAGAATTTCGCCATACAGATTGAACTGGTCAGACAGATCCACACTTGCACCCAGCTTAGCTGAATACTCCTGGCTCATATCTTGATCTTTGACGTGGTTGAGACGGGGGCCACCTTGCAGATACAGCAGGCCGGAGTCACCCAGATCGGTTTGAACACCTACGTGCAGGTCAGTAGCACCACCAAGGAACTCATCAAGGCCAGTGAAGCCAGAGTTGTTTTCGATGTTAACGTAAGGCGCAGTAGCAGCTACAGCAGAACCAGCACTAAGGCAGGATACACATACAACAGCAGCAGCCTTAGAAAGAATAGAAATCATTTTATTTAGTATATAGTGTGCAAACCAATTGTTTGCGTTAATTAATTTTAACGTATTAAATGTGAACTATGGTGAAGACAATTAAATATCTGGAATGGCTAAAATAGTAATAGTATATGAATCATAGGCAAATGCTTAATACTGTACAAAAGAATTTAGGCTATCGTGAGCTTGTTTATAATGTCAAGACTGATGAGTTCTTCATGAAGACACCAGGCGATAACTACGCCGTGGTGGACATAGCTTTTGGTCAAACACTTGGATTGCCTAAGGGTTCTTCAAGTGAGCGTCCTATAGATCCTCAGGTTGGCGACATTTTCTGGGATGTTGATACTGGATCAATGGTGATTTGGGATGGCCTGGAATGGGTTTCAATGGGCGGAGGTGATCCGGGTACTTCTGGAATTAATTGGAAAGCAGGGCCAGAGCTTCCTAGCTACGATTGGACTGGATTAGCTTATGGTGGCGGCGCATTTGTAATTACGTCTGCCAACAATGAAGTGATGTATTCAATTGATGGTACTCACTGGATAGCAGTGCAGCCACCTCAAAATAATACTTGGGGAGCTTTAACTTTTGGAGGTGGCCAATTTGTAGCAGTTGCTAGAAATGGTACTAACCGTGTAATGACTTCACCAGATGGCAGAACATGGACACTAGCTCCACCTGTAGATGATTACGCGTGGGTAGGTGTAGCTTGCGGTAATGGTAAATATGTAGCAGTGGCTGAAGGCCGTGCTATGTATTCAGATGATGGAATTAGTTGGACTTCAGTAGCAGTGTCAGCTAATAAGTGGCAATCTATAGCCTATGGTAGGGATAAGTTTGTAGCGACTGCTAAGTCTGGAACTAACCGTATTATGTACTCTAGTGATGGTGTTAGTTGGACACAAACTGCTGCTGCTGATGAAACTGCTGATTGTAGGGCAATTGCATTTGGTAACCCTTCTGGTTCAATCTCGGATGGTAGGTTTGTTACTGTCTCAGTAGATGGTACAAATAGAGCAAGCTATTCCGACGATGGTATTAATTGGACAGCAACTGATGCCACGTCAGAAGACTACTGGTATGGAGTTGCTTATGGAGACAATAAGTTTGTAGCGGTTTCCTCAGGCCCAGGATCCAACCGTGTGATGTATTCAGATGATGGCGTTAACTGGACAGCAACACAAGGAGATCAAGACACAAGTGGTTGGCGGGCTGTTGCTTATGGACGCAATATGTTTATAGCATCAGCAGCTGCTGGTTCTGATAATAGCCTTATGTATTCCATTAGGGAAGCGTTGTAAAGAATAAAAAAAAGCCCCGGCGATAGCCAGGGCGTTTAAGTTATTTAGTGTAGGACACACCACGGTAGGTGTAGGTAGTCCCCACGTGCTTGTTCAGTTCACGCAGTCGGGCTGCATGGAACTCACGTTGGGTGCGAAGCTCTTTATTGCGGGCGGCCAGAAGGCCTTGTACTTGTACAGTAGTCATTGGATTACTCCGGTAGGTTTGGATAATCCCGTTCCTTCAGTTCCTATCTTGAACCTACTTGCGTCCCTTGTAAGGGATGAACGTACTCTTTAATTGTAACTGTAAAATGGGATATATGTTGCAACAAATGTAATGGCTAGAAGAAAAGTAAGGAAGCGTGATCTTGAGCAGCATATAGCTCGTCAGCAGGCTCCATATTTAAAAATCTATGACGATGAAATAGATAGTAGAGATACTAAGATGATGCGTCTGATTGACGCTAAAGATGGTGACTTTTACCAACCGTCATTGAACCCTAATCCTGGCGCTCAGTCTGCTTGGGATCACATTGCCTATACGGGTGTTAAGACTGATCTACAGCAAGAGCTAGTAGCAGAAGCTCGTCGTTATTATGGATTAGATGCACCAGCTCCTGTAACCACTGTGGCTGTTCCTGTAGCCAGTCCGGCTGTTCCTGTAACCACTGTGGCTGTTCCTGTAACCACTCCGGCTGTACAAGCACAGAAACTAAAGGAGGATACAGTTGAGTTGGTTAGCGGTGTTAGCCCTGAAGTGCAACAACAACTTGATGATTATCTCGGCACTCAAAATCTAATAAAAGATATTGAAATAGAACAACTTAAAGGTAACGACAATTGGAATAAAGCAATGATGTGGTCAGCCCTTGCTGTCGCAGCAGGTGGTGGTGGCTTTGCTGTTGGTACAGCTAATGAGCAGAACAATATGAGTGAGCATGAAGAAGCAATGCTATATGCCCTTAATCATGCTTAATAGCATATTCAATAATAATACGCTTGTAACTGGTGCCGTCGTGGTTAACAATGGTCTGGTAAATAATAGTACCGTTAAGTTTGTCGGCTACATTCTGTAGTTGTGTGCCAAAGATAACGTCAGCTTCCTCTTTCTCTTGGTCAAGGGAGATTTGAGACCTAGGCATCGTTGGATCCATACACTCTTCACGTTCAAAGGTGTTCTCACCGTCAAGCAAAGGTAAGTCTGCATCTCTGAAATATTCACCGAGGCAACCTTCTTCTAAACGAAGGCGATGGCCTGCCTCACTTGCCATCTCGTTGATGGCGTCAATGTCTGCTTGGTTCATACTAGTTCCGCGATTTTAGGTAGAAGACTTATATCAAGTCCAAGGAATGGTGGGATAAGTCCCATAAGACGGAGTAACCCGTCCATGAATGCTGCAAGCATCACCCAGCCAATGATGATACTGAGGATACTTGCGTTGCGATTGTGCCGTGTAATAGCAGCATCAATCATATGTTTTACTTCTGCTTCTGTCATAGTTAGTGTGTGGCAGCCCAGCTATCTCCAATGTCTGACGCTGCAGTGATCGGTACTTTAAATTGATAGTACTGACCAGACATAGGTGCTGCTTTCACTAATAGTTCAGCAACACGTTCAGCTTCAGCAGGGATCACAGAGAACTGCTGTTCATCGTGTACGTAGGCACAGCGGGTATAATCTTTATCATAGGTAAGCCCCGCTTCATTTAGTAAGTCTTGACCTATAACGCACCAGCGCTTAGACAAAATCGCGCCCGCACTTTGCAGTAAGAAGTTAGGGGCACTGTGTTCTGAACGACAGAAGATTGGTCTACCATCTAAGCCTCGCAGCCTCCCTGAGGCGCGTACACGCTCCTTGATAGCTTCTACTAAGGGCTCTAGTCCTGGGATAGCGTCGAGGAACTTGCGCCTAAGTTCCGTTCCGAGAGACTTTTTCTGTGCGTCAGATAGCTCAGGAGATAAACTGTGGCCAAGCTTTGCGTCACCTGCGCCATAAATAAAAGCATAAGTGAGAGTCTTGACCTGCGTTCTTGTAACGCCAACACGGTCAGCATTCTGCTGGTGTATATCACCATCGAGTACAACTGAAGCGAAATTACCATTGTCATACCTGGCGAGGTAGTGCCCTAAGCACCTCAGCTCTAGGCCTTCAAGGTCTGCTCCGACCATCTTGTGGCCAGGGTGAGGAACAAATAGCTCTCGTGCCCACGGTGCACTCACCACTTGCCCAAGGTTGGGGCCACGGTGCGCGTTACGTCCCGTTTGTGTGGCCAATGAGCAGGTGTGATGGATACAACCATCCTCTTCAATTGTATTAAACCAACTGTTAGTACCTTCACTTAATTGACCCATCCACTTCTGTAATGTCAGCAAACGAATAAACCATTCGCATTCTTCAAACAGCTGCTGGTTACCTTGGGTTAGTGCAAGGTCTCTAACTTCTGATAGCGTTGCCTCATCAACCTGTGGCTTGCCAGTAGCAGTCTGCTTTGTGAAGCGAGCACCCCTAAAGGTTTGCAATGCCCAAGCAATGTTCTGCCTGCTGGTTGGGTTGAAGTCGTTCAGCTTCGTTAGTGGTGCACCAGATACGTAGCCTTTCTTTTTATCGTTCCGCTTTGGTGTGAAGACTTTGTCAGGCACATACAAATATACGGCCCGAATTTTTTCTTCAATACTTTTAGCCTCCTCCGCGAGTTCTCCTCGGACACGTTCAGCTGCAACGACATCGAACTGAAAGCCTGAAGCTTCCTGTTGTGCCATCAGTTCAGCCATACGCATCTCAAGTTTGACGTAATCAGGTGTAACCATCAATCCTCCTAAGCAGCATTTGATAGAGTTTCAGCGTGACTTCTGTGTCACCGATGCAGTAATCAAGCATCTCTGGGGTGTAGGTTTCCCATGCACCTTCGTGCTTGCCATAGTCACCTTTGAAGCAACGTAGGCGATAGCCCCATGCTTCTAGACTATGACGCCCATACAGTTTCTGTGGCATCCCATCAGGGCGACGTTCAAAGTCACGGTCAATGATGTTGGGATAGAACAGTCTGCTAAGGACAAGTGTGTCAATCAGCTCACCCTTGTATTCAAACTCGGGGTACTGTTCCTTCAGTAGTGGGATATCAAAGCTGATAATGTTGTGGCCAATAAGGACATCAGCACTCTCAAGCTGTCTAATACCTTGCTGTATGTCACGGTCAGGCTGACAGTCAAAGACAATGGGAGTGTCTTCAGCTTCTAGGTTGCGCATCACAATGCAATGTATGGAACTTCCACGGCGTAATAGCCCTGTACTCTCCAAGTCAAATAGCAGTTGGGTCTTCATCGTAGATTGTTTCTGAGTTTTCAGGGTCGAAATCGTCCTGTTCATAAGGGTTCCCGTCTGGGTAGAATTCCTCGTCATGGCTCTCCTCCGGTTGTTTGTTAACCGCAAAGCGTTTGTCTTCATCTTTAAAATACGGCTCGATGGCAATACATAGGTCACGTGCTAGTCGTGCTGCACGTCTAAATTCGTCTTTATAAAATGGCTCCCATTCATGAGCAGTGACTACAATCTTTCTGATGCCCATAATGTAGGCTTGAAAGACTGAGGCTGAGAAGGGATATCTGGTGCTATAGATAACAGCACCTGTTGTGGGTGTGCCTCTAGATGCAGCAGTTGCAATAGCATGACTGATACAGTCAAGTTCAACCTTACATGCAGCTAGTAGGCTTCGACCGTCACCGATAATTTCACGGCTACGGACCATGACGCACCCACCTGGTGCTATCGGATGTGTTGATGCTTTAGCAATTGTCTCTGCTACTTCAAGGAAGAACTTCTCCTTATTTTTAATATATGTTGGGTCGCCTTTTGGTGATGGCATAGGTCACATTATTGAACATTTAATCCTATATTAGGGAATGAAAGCGCTTGATGTGGACTAATGAACGAACCTAGTGGGAACAACTGGAAGAAGATGTATGAGGAAATCAGTTCACGTGATGCTGTCAAAGTTTATAACGACAAAGCTAACCTTTATAGGTCAGATGAGGGTATGGTAGACATGGTAAATAGTCCTGCGCACTACACCCGTGGTAGCAAGGAAGCTATTAACATCATTGAAGATGCAATTCAGGATGCTGATGACCCAGTGATGGGGATGCTGCACGCTCAGGCATTGAAGTATCTGCTTCGGATATGGTTGAAGGGCAACTCCCTGCAAGATGCAGAGAAAGCCCGTTGGTATCTTAATCGTTTGATTGACAAGATGTAGGAAGCTTTAGCAACGCTTAAAGAACAAGTCGTTGTTACGTATCACAAGCTCTTCTTGATCTTGGATATGGTCTTTAAGGCAGTCATAGACTGTCTCACTGTCATGCAGTGTATGCCTAAATAGGCAGCTGATACCCTCCTTATATTTAAGTAAGTTAGGTGCATACCAAGTGATTGGCTCAAAGCATTCCCATGGTTCAAGGTTCTGTGACACCCAAGTGTTTAGTTCCTCCAGTCGATAAGCAGTCTTTACAATGTGTGCTTCCTGTGCTTGTGTCTCAGGTGTATGGATCCAACGCTGCTTATACGTTAAAGCGTGCTTCCACATTAGTGTGCCGTCTCGGTGTATTAATCGGCAAGGATGCACAGCCAACCCAGAAGGTAGCTCGATTAAAAAGTCCTTGTCGATATTCTTGCTCATACGTCACCCCTTTGTTCTTCGTAGAACTCAAGGTCTTTAGCCCAGCTGTCACCAGCATACTCGTTAAAGATGATACGGCCAACATCACGGAAGGTGCTATAGAACAAACCGATACGGTCAATGTTATTTAGCGTGGCGTCCAGAGGAGGACCGTAAACAATAACGTTCCAAGTAGAAGGTGAGATAGGCTCAAATCCTGACTTAGTAGCACGGAGCTGCTTAACCCTCTTGAATGGGATACAGATTGGGTAATCCCAAATAGTAGGAGAAGAACGAATGAGTTCGGACGCACTGGTAAAGAAGATAAAGCTTTTGATGTAATTGTTACGGTACTCACTGATAGCTTTATTAAGCCAGGTGCGTGTGTTCCTTACAGCTCCTTTGGGTGAAAGGAATACGTTACCGTGCCAGTGTTCCTGTAGTGGGTTAACTTCTAACGAAGGTACTGAAGTAGCGTTAACAAGTACCTGCTGTACAGGATCAGAAGTAGGGTCAAGATCAATAGACCCCATAACAGTACGTGCTCTTTCAATAATCTGTGGCGGTGGATATAGCGGAAGCTTTAGCCCTTGGGCAGCAAGCTTATCCTGTGAATTCTGAAGTAAGCGATCGGAGGCTTTC
>Ga0080013_1001795_pt1 | contig 27275 bp, 44 predicted proteins | sample ETNvirenome_6_85_FD_69236 | JGI IMG/M metagenome (GOLD analysis project Ga0080013, IMG submission 69236) | Marine viral communities from the Pacific Ocean - ETNP_6_85 (SPADES assembly) (version 2) | ecosystem: Environmental > Aquatic > Marine > Oceanic | place: Pacific Ocean | collected 2013-06-19 | reverse complement strand
TTCGCCTCCTGATACCGCTTGTCCCCCAACTCGCGGCGAGACAAATGCTGCTCGTCGGCAGGCAACTGGGAACGGTAACCCGACTTCGTGTCAACACGCAAAGTCAGGAGCTTCTGACGCCACAACCAAAGGTCTGCGAGTTCATCCGAACCCACAGGCCCCCGAACAGATTCCGTATACGAAACGAAATCATCAAATGTGGCATCAGGTGGCAGAACCGCCACCGCTACGGCTGCTTAGAAGCAGGCTCAACCTTGCCCGTCTCGCCATGCTGGTTGAACGGAGTGTCACGCACCGAAATTTCGCCGTAACCGCCCGTCTGGTTGTTCACCTTGGGTGAATCAAACCGCTGCTTGGGTGAACTGGGGCCACCAGGTTCCCAAATAGGGTTCGCTGACACAGAGCCACCACGCTCCATCTTGTTATTCTGGCCCTTCGGGCCGTCAACGGTTGTGGTACCGCTAGTGAACGAAACGAACTTCTTCGCCATAAAAATACTCCTGGGTGAAATGAATAGACATGTCTACAAACAGCGGTCAGGGTGTCCCACGGACGCTGTTCGCACCAATCCTGTATAAGGAGGAATCAGCGTCATCGGCAACGGCAAGCCTGCGAAACCACTCAACTGTCCAATAATCATCAGGCTGATCCACATACTCGGGGGCGTGAGCGTACTTCCTCATCTGGTTCGCCAACGCCAAAGCCATCACCCTGTCGTCATAGGGCGACCCCGACATGCTGCCACGCTCATTGCGGGTAAAGGTCCGCAACTCCCCGACCGTATGACGGTCGTACAGACGCAACTCGTCGTTACGCAACGCCATCCCCAAATCGTCAATCATCAAAGGCTTCGACGTGCGTGTCGTCCGCCAACCAAACTCCATCGACACCTTGGAAGTCACCTGGTTCAACGACCGCTTACGAAACATGCGAGGATACCCCAACTGGCGCAACATCGTAATCGTCGTCAAACCATGATTGTTCGACTCCACACAGCACAACGCATCCCGATACCACAAACCAACCCTGAACACCTCAGCAGCCAGCTCGTCAGGCGGAATATGGCCGTGCCATATCGCCGCCTGATCGCCCGTGCTCACATCCAACACCTGGATGCACGAATAATCGCCATGGCCCAAACCCTCAGCCGTATCAACACCCAACACGTAAGCATGGTTGGACTCAGGCTTACACCAAACCTCCAAACTCACGACCTGAACTCTACAGACCTGGGCGATAACTCATGCAAATACCCCGACAACCCAGGGCGGCAACGAACCATCATGTCGTCCAACACATCCAAATCGAACACAGGGTTACCCGACCGCACAAACGCCTCCTCAGGCGTAGTCGGATACTCCTGAGCCAACTGCCAAGGCAGCATCGACTGCTTCTTCTCCTCGTACCAAGACGGGCCACGATCCTCAGTCGCAGACCACGGAAAAAACATCGACTCGAACTTGTTGTTCCCCGTGCTGGCCCCCGTCCACAAATGATGAAAAAAGTTTCCCGACCCATTCGCCGTAGACAAACCAATAATACGGCCACCCACGTCAGCGACAGGTTCAATAGAGGACCACGCCTCCTCAGGATTCGGCAAAAACGCCCACTCGTCCACCACGATAAGCGTGGCGGACTCACCACGCGCAGGATCAGACGCAGACGGCATCGAAACAATCTGAGAACCATTGCCGAAAAACATGCGTTGCTGATGCTCAACAAGCTGCCTCGGGCCACGCTCCACCATCCACCCAGGCAAATGCTTAAACCCGTACTTCGTCTTCCGCAACAACTGAACAGCCTCACGCTCAGTACGCGACAAATCAATAATGTTCTGATCCGCATGAAAAAACGCCAACCAAAACTGGTGAGCAGCCACCAACGTAGACCACCCGATCTGACGGGCCTTCAACGTCAACGAATAACGGTTATCCGCCCAATGGCTCAAAGCGAAAGACTGGGCATCCCGAAGATCAAAAAGAATTCGACCATGAGCAGGATGAGCAATATGCCAATACTTACGCAAGAAGTACGACTCATCTCTTCCACACTTCCTCCACTCCGCTTCCTGACGCAGCTCACCCAGACGGCTCATCACCCAGGATGATCCGCAAGGAACTCAGCATACGCCTCAGGGCTATTCAAAATGATAGTAACCCCTTCAGGCTTCGATGACCGACCAAGATTCATGCTAATCGTTCCAATCAACGTACCAACCGCCACCAACAAGCCTGTCACGGCCACAACGAACTTAGTGATCGTGCTCATCTACTCGAACAACGATTGTAACGTCCGACCCAAACCCCAAACCATGAAGGCAACACACACCACAGCCGAAACACTCAACAACAGCGCCGTAGCACCAACCCTACGCACCACGCACCACGCACCTACTGGTTGCTCAACAACGACAAACCACCGCCAGCCATCAACGCAGGACCAGCTAACCCACCCGTTCCCACAGTCAACAAACCAGCACCAACCATCGCCGCAACCAAAGCCAACTTGTGTTCCAACGGCATGTCTCCCACGCTACCACCAAGCCCCCTCAACACATCACGCGCCCCCTCCAAACCACGCTGATTGATTCTCCTCTGCTCATCAGACAACGGCGCCCCAGGCAAAAAATCGCCGCCCCGTTCACGCCCATCCCGAGACGACTCAGGATTCTGACGCCCAATCCGAGGAGGCTCACCACCCATCCGCGAAACCAGATCCCGCAACTGAGTAGCAGAAAACTCTGGATCCTCAGCCACAGCATCAGGCAGCCCCTGAAACAGCCACGGTCCATCATCAGGCTCAGGCAGCGGCTCAGGCACAGGATCGGGGACAGGCTCAACAGCGTCACTGTCCGCAGGTTCAGGCACATCATCCGTGATACCACCCTCGTCAGGAAGCGATATATAGCGCGGAGTGCGGCCAAGGTAGTCATAAATCTTCGTCACCCAGTTTCCCTCTTCAGCCGACCCTCCCTCAGGATCGGGAGGCACATCTTTCCCCTCCCTGCGAGCCTGCTCCGCAGCAGCCTCCAAAAACTTTCGACCCTCAAGGTCAGACGCACCCCCCCAAAAACCGCGCCCGTCAGGCCCCGACTGCCACAAAGCAGGAGGGTTGCCGTAACCACCCCAATGGAAAACACCGCCCATTTGCTGCGGACGCATCTGCTCTGCACGCAACAACTCGGGCTGCAAACCCACAGACCGATCAGGGCGAGAACGAACCCCCTGAGCATTAGGCCCCCACATCGAAACAGGCCCAGCCATTATCATCCACCACCCTCAGAACGAAACTCCGCAACCAAACCCGCAAGCTCATCAGCCAACTCGTCATCCGACAAACCAACAACCTCACGCTCATCATCAACAACCACACGCCGCCTCGGCGTGAACTTCTCAACATACTGCAAATACAACGACGCAGCCTGCACAGACCCACCAACCGCAGCAGCATGCAAAGAATCAATCACACCCTGGGTCCGCTCAGGATGAATATTCAACTCAGCAGCACGACGATCCCACTCCCTCACAAACCTCGGATCACGCTTCCACCGACGAATAGAATCAGGATGACACCCATTCTGCTCAGCCCACTCATACTGGAACTTAGGTTCCCTATCGGGACCCTGAAGAACCCAATCCAAAAACGTCGCCCACTGCTCAGGCATCACCTTCGCACCAGAATCAGGATCAACCTTCCAGCCCCGACCACCACCATTCTGCGGCATCAAACACCTCCAACAACTACACCAACCTGTCCCACCAAACACCCTAGTAAACACTGGGTGGGACACCAAACATCATATTAAAAAAGGGCTAGGCACGGGCGACGCGGAGCGTCGCCCTCTAGCCGCAAGCCCAGACATCAAGGAACAGGCCCCAAGCCTGAGACGAAGATGTCAAAGCCCCAGTATAAGTGCAAGCCCCAGTATAAGTGTGAGCAAAAGCCCCCAGGGCGGAAGCCAGAGAACTCGAACGTATCGGAAACGCTTATCTATACATGGGGGGGTAGAGGGGGCCCGCCCCCCCTTGGGGGTGCCCCTGCCAGATGCCCAGCGAACCTGTTAGGCTTGCTTTACTTTCGGCGTTAGGCCAGGTTCACCCTGGCTGTCAGCTTTACCTACGGTTTCTGGTAAAGTATGTTTGGCACCAGGCGTTAGGCGCCCCTAACACCAGGCGTAAGGCGAACCATGCGCCCGAGGGTAGGCGGGCTGCTGCTGGACGGTAGTTGCTATCGGTGGCATGGTTGCCATGTGGCAATAATGGGTCTTGAACGGTGGCGGCTTGTGTAGTAAAGTGGTCCCTAGTCGGCCAGGTCGGTCGACGCTTGTTATTTGACAATCACATATGTGTCTAGTCGTGACCGTAGGTCACGCTGACCTATGCCACGCCTGCCACGTATGTGGTGAGGAGAGAAACAATGGCTAAGACAGTCACGACTACCGATAAGGGCAGGGACTTCCCTACCGATGCGAAACTGAAAACGCTAGTAGGGAAAGTCAATACTCATGAGCGCGGCGCGTTCACGGTTGGTGATGCCATCGCGGTGCTAATCCCTAGGGACGTAGCACACTGGAGGCATCGCTCGATTAGCGGTGAGACGGTGAAAGAAGCGGAAGTATTCGCTATTCTCGCTGCTACCGAAGATAGCAACGATGCGAAGTGCAATCGGTCAGCGAATACGCTGATCCAGTGGCGCAATGTTGCTACGGCCTTTCCTAAGGCGGTCAGGGTAGAGGGCGTTTCGTTCGCTGCTCATAAATACCTGGCGGCCTTAGCGTGGAAGAACAAAGGCGCGCGGAGGTCAGCCATTGTGGAATGGATGACGACCAATAAGCCTACGGCAGCGGAAGCGCGGGACCATGCTAAGGCTATGCGCCTTGCGGATTCTCCGCCTACGACTAAGCCTGATGATGGTGGCAATGCGCCTGATTCTGCTGCTGATGCCAACGGTCCAGCCGTGGCGACTATTGATGGCGACGGTTTAGTTGCTGCGGTATTCGATGCACTTGATGCCCATAACGGAACGATGGCTACGGAAGATAAAGCCGCTATTCGTTGTGTTGGTATGTTGGCTGACGCTTTAGGTGTCACGGTAACCCACACGCCCGAAGATAGCGCCCTAGAGGATGCTGTCGTCTGATCGGTAGTCACAATATAGAGAATGGGCGGACCCGATAGGGTCCGCCTTTTCTTGTTTTCTTTTTCAACTGGTCGCACCTGGTAGTTCGTTGCCATGTGGCAATGAACACTAGGAGGTGGCCCATATCCACTAGGAGGTGGATGTTATGAACTATTCCTATCCCGAATGGGCACGCCGATACCAGCGGCAGTACGCTCATGGCCTCATCACTCAGGAGGAGTATGAGGATGCGTTGGCCCGTTTGGACCTTGCTTTCCTTGGGGAGGAGGAGCTGAGATGAGTAGTCATGCGTTACGTGTTGTCCATGCAGGCTCACTAGGAGTGGGTGGTTTCTGTTCGTGTCCTGATGGGTGCGATTGGGAGACGACCAGGTGGCGGGCCACGGTGGCGTGGGTGCGTCGTGATCACGACAAGCACATCGAGCAGGAGGAGCAGGCTGATGGTTGATAAGGAGTGGACGCACGATCAGCTGATGCAGTTGTGCGATGCGGCGAACAAGTTGACGCCTGACGAGATGCGTAGGCACATTGAATGGTTCGCTCTGATGAGCGAAGAAGGGAGCAAGGCTGATGGATGAGCGACCGACAATCCAAATGAAGCGACCAACAATCCAAATGAGAGGAGCAGGAGCGATGGGTATTTTCCGTGCGATAGTGAAGGGTACGCCTCGTCATGTGTTCGTGACGGGGGACCAGGTGGAGGTGTGGATGGATGCTCCGACGGGGGATTCGTCGGACTCTATCATCCTGAGGATTCCATGCACCAGTGTGGCTGAGGCTGATGGCCTGGTGCGTGTGTGGGAGAAGGCGTGGGATCTGTGAGTAGGTGCCGCACCACCTTGACTGGTGCCACCTTGTCAAGTAAACTGGTGTCTAGTAGGGAGAAGAAGTGGGATGAATCAACTTAGCGTCGAAGGTTTCTTGTTCTTCGTGTTCTGGGGTAGCGCCCTGTTGGTTGTTGTCAGCACCGTGCTGGCACTATTAGAGAGGAGAGATGATGTGTGAGGTAGATGCGTGTCGCTTTTGTGGCGACCCGCAGAACTGTGACGACACCTGCTTGCTGGATCGTATCCGCCAGGAGGACCAGTATAGGTTGTTGGAGGAGGATCTGTTTTCCTCGTTCGGACACATGGTGACTAGTTACTATAAGGGGGTACATGGTGCGTGAGTTTGTGACACCTGAGTGGTTGGGCAACCCGCCCGAAGTGGACGATGACTGCGAGGAGTGCGAGGGCGACGGCTGCTTCGAGTGCGACCCGCAGGTCGCTGCTGATTTTGCTGCGAACCTGAGATTCGATGCGATGAGGGAGGAAGGCAATGGGTAATACAACAACGGACCCGCTCATCGGGCACAGGATCGTGAAGATCCGCCCGATGGTGGAGTCTGAGAAGGAACTTGTCGGCTGGGTCGATGAGACGGAAAGCGGCGACAAGTATGCGGAGGACAGAGAGTGGTGTGCCGCTGGTGTGGCTGTCCTGGTGTTGAGCAACGGGGCGACGGTGTTCGCTGCGTGCGATCCTGAGTTGAATAGCGGCGGCCACTTGGTGACCGCCTGTAAGGGGTTGTTGTATGACATCTTTGCATGAGCAGCAGGTCCGCATCGGCAAGGTGTGGGCACCTGTTCCACTCAAGGCCAGCGGCAACAGGAAGTTGTCGCCTTGGCAGCATCAGAAGAAGGCGGGCGGGCATGAGGCTGAGGTGGTGGTGAAGAACTCGTTCGGCACCCTGTCGTCGGAGTGCAAGTGGATGACTCCGTTCTGCGAGGGGTGCTATGCGGGGGCAGCGGAGGTGTACCCGAATGTCCGCGCCTTGTTGACGCACAACACGGACCTGACCAGGGGCAGGTCGTTCGATGAGCTGGTGCCCTTGTTTGATCGCCTCGTCCACGATGTGGAGGTGCAGATGGTGAAGCGTGGCGTCCCTGTGGGGGACAGGTTCTATCGTCCGCATTGGGATGGTGAGTTGGATTCGTTCGATGAGTTGCAGGCGTGGAATCAGGTTGCCTTGTTCCACCCTGATATGCGGGTGTTCTTGTATACGAGGGGGCACATGCTGGTGCGTACCTTCGTCGCTAACTGTGTGCCCGCACCGAACCTGGTGGTGTACCTGTCGGTGGACAGGCACAATGTGGACACGGCTAGGCAGGTGCAGGAGGTAGATCCGAGGGGGTGGGTGAAGTATGCGTTCTGTGGTGCCACTTGGCAGGAGACGGAGGAGATCGCTGCTTTGTTCCCGAAGCAACGCAAGGGGCCACGCTGCCCTGAGTTGACGGGCAAGGTGCCTTTGATTGTGTGGGAGTCCGACGAGGAGCGGGCTGCCCGTAGGTCTGATGCGATGGCGGCGGGCGTGAAGCGCCCGCCTGAGCGTGTCGGTAAGGGGGCGTGTGTCGAGTGTGGCATGTGCCCGAAGGGAATAAACAACGTGCGCTTCGCGCAGGAAAGGTAAGGGAGAGACATGGAGAGTTGGCAGGATTACCACGACCCCGACCGTCCTTATACGGAGGAGTCGGTGTGGCAGGCCATTGCTGATTGGAAGGGGCTGGACTACAGCGAGATTGCTGACGGCGATCTGGTGGAGTGGCTATGAGCATCTTCAAGGTTGAGTTCACCATCTGGTTGGGAGACGGGTCGCCTGGTGTTTGCGCCAGGGATCACATCGACCATGACTTGGATTCGTGGATCCTTGATTGGGAGGAGACAGAAATGTACCTCACTCCTGTGTGCGAGGGCTGCCCCGAATGTGGGGGCAAGCCATGAGCATGTGGCTGGAAGACCTGACACTCATGGATGCAGACACCTTGGAGGATCTGTGCGATGAGTTGGAAGAGAAGGTCAACGAGGGGCGTGAAGAACTGCGCCGACGAGAGGATGAAGACGATGCCTAAGTACATGGACATGTCTGATCCGTCAGTCCAACAGATGTTGGATGACGACAGGGCAGAGAGGCTGGCCCACATCAGGGCCAGGAAGGTGGCTGAACACAACTGCGATGAGGTGCCGTGGGATCACGAGACAACTGATGGCCCGTTGGGTGACGCCTATTCGTGTTCGATCTGTGGCGCTTTGATGCAGGTCGGCTGACAAACAACAAACAAAGGAGAGAGTGATATGGGTTACTATGTAAGGTTGGAGGAGAGCACTGCGGTGCTCCCGAAGAAGCACCAGGCGGAGGCATACCGCCGCATGTGTGCGCTGAATGACAACGACGACCTCAAACAGGGGGGGTGTTTCGGCCCCGACGGGGAGGAGAAGTGGTTCTCGTGGATGGACTCGAACTATCCCGATACGTGTGCCGATGCGAAGGCCATCCTCGCAGACTTGAGGTTCTGGTTCGATGAGAACGAGGACGGTGACCTGCTGTTCACGGACTACGACTCCAAGGCGGGGCAGGAAGACTTGTTCATCTTCACCATCGGCAACCTGATGACGGGCTACATGGTGTGGTGTGGTGAGGACGGCGACAAGTGGAGGTGGGAGTTCGGCCCCGACGGGGCGAAGGAACTCTTCCCGAAGCCAGTTGAGTGGGTGGAGGTGAAGGAGTAGTGCGGGTTGGCGCCCTGTGTGCAGGGTACGGCGGCCTTGAACTAGGGCTGCAACTGGCAGGCATCGACACCGACCTGGTGTGGGTGGCTGAGACAGACAAGCATGCCTCTGCCGTGTTGGATGCACGGTTCGGGGTACCAAACTTGGGTGACCTGACCGAGATCGCCGATCCACCGCAGGTGGATGCGATCACGGCAGGGTTCCCGTGTCAACCCGTGTCCCATGCTGGGAGGCGGGCAGGTATAGATGATGAAAGGTGGTTGATTAGAGATGTCGTCTCTGTGGCAAGACGAGCAGGCGCACAGTGGTTGTTCTTGGAGAACGTGCGGGGTTTGCTCACCGCCAACCAGGGTGATGCCTTCGGGCAAGTCCTCGATGCGTTGGCCGAAGGAGGCTTCGATGCGGAGTGGGCATGTGTTCGAGCCGACCAGTCTGTGGGTGCCTGTCATAGACGCGACCGATGGTTCGCAGTTGCCCACGCCGACGGCGCAGGCAGCGAAGCATGGGGTGACGCCCGACGTGCATCGCAACTCGAAGATGGGGTCGAACCTGTGGGACATACCCCATCTGTTGCCTACGCCTGTGGTGAACGACATGGGGGCGGGCAAGACGGTGGAGAAGTGGGATGCGTGGACGGCGGAGCAGAGGGAGAAGCATCGCAACGGCAACGGGCACGGCAAGTCGCTGTCGATAGAGGTGCAGCGTCTGTTGCCGACGCCGACAGCCCAGGACGGGGCGAACAATGCGGGTCCGTCCCAGTGGAACAGAAACTCAGATCCCCTGAACGTGGTGGCAGCCAAGTTGGGTGGGGAGACTATGCCGACGCCATCGCCCGATGGGAGTGGGCGAGTGGACGATGCGCCCCCGCCCCAGTGACCGACAGTAAGCTGTCGTCACGGTTCGTGGAGTGGATGATGGGTCTGCCTGATGGGTGGGTGACAGGTGCGGGCTTGTCCCGCTCCCAGGAGTTGAAGATGTTGGGCAACGGTGTTGTCCCGCAACAGGCAGCAGCCGCATACGGGTGGCTGCTCGAACAGATAGGAGAGATGGATGAAGGGTAGTGAGATCAGGGCTACTTGCGGCCCCTGCGGCGAGGAGCGGCACCTGGCGGGTGGCGTGCCGACGGCGGCGTGGAATAGGTTTGTGCTCAGGGAGGGGCTGGTTCAGGATCTGTTTCCTGCCTTGTCGTCGGCTGAGCGTGAACTGGTGATGGGTGCCCGCAACGGCTTCGGGTATATCTGCGAGGACTGTTGGGGCACCGTGTTTGAGGAGCTTGCCGAATGAGTTGGAGAAAGGATGCTGCGTGTGCGGGGATACCTGTTGATCTCTTCTACTTGGAGGTGGGTAACGGTGATCCTTCGGAGGCGAAGGCTGTGTGTGCCTCTTGCGTTGTGAGGGAGGAGTGTCTTTCTCATGCGGTGTCGGCGCCTGAGGTGTTCGGTGTTTGGGGTGGGCTTGCTCCGAAGAAGCGGCGTCCATTGAGGAGGGCTGCGCTTGGGGGGGTTTGAACACACACCACGTATCATACTATGATAGACCGTATATGCACAATGCGAAACGAGCGGAAGGAGAAAGGTGGGGAAACCAAAGAATCTAACCATGACATACGAGGTGCTGTTGACGGGGCTGATCCCGTTCGTCGTTGATGAAGACGGCAACTTGACAACTGGCCGATGGCAGACATCCAAAGCAGATGTACTGTCACTGGAGGTGACAGAAGGAGAGCAAGATGAATAAAAAGATTATTCCAGCGATCTCCACCCCGACAGGGGTGGACAGGCAGCGGGGTTACAAGACACTTCGCACTCGTGCCCTGTGGCATCTCGTGCAGGAGGCGGTGAACAAACCAGGCGAAGCGTTGGCGTCCACTGACCTCGTGTTTGAGGACCGACGGGGCGCAGTCGTTGAGGCTTCCCGTATAAGGACAGGCAGGAACGGCACAGTTCAAAACGCCATGTTGGCGGTGGGTGCGAGGGGCCTGCTTGAGGCGTGGGCCGAGGAACACCACTTCGGCCACACCTTGGGTATGAGGTTCCTACCCAAGGCGTTGCCCGCCAACAAGATAAGCAAGGAGGAAATGGCTGCTATCGTGGCCCATCCCGTCGCCACCAATGCGGCGCGGGAGGCAGCGAACCAGTGACCGTCCGCGACCTACGGAAAGAACAGTGTTATACTGGCTGCTAGCAGGCAAGCAGGCCAGCGGCCCACCCCTTAGGGGGTGGGCCTGCTAGCCTCTAGCCCAAGAGAGAAGGAGAGAGAAATGAACGAAGAGCATTACATCGAAGACGGACGTTGGCATCACACCTGGCACCAGTCCGACCTGAAGGCGTTGGACATGTGCCCTGAACGGGCACGTCTCATATGGAGCGGAGAGGTTGCCGATTGGGAGGGGGCTGCCTCCACGTTGGGTACGGCATGCCACAACGCCGTCGAGTACATCATCACGGTTCCCGACGGGTTGATGGCTGCCCCAATCCACCTCTGTGACGAGACTTATACTGCCCTCCATGAGCGGTTCGTCCACGAGTTGGACGACCTCGTTCCGACGATCACCAAGTGGGACAAGTTCAAGTCTCGTTCCGCTATGGAGAAGACGGGCGCAACGAGATTGGATTCGTGGTACGAGCAGGTGTACCCGAGCCTGACCCCCATCGGGGTGGAGGTGGACTTCAACGAGTTGCTGTTTGAGGACGACGAGCGTGTCGTTCGGATGACGGGACGCATCGACCTAATAGATAGCAACATGGGTTTGGTTGATTGGAAGTTCCCTGGCCGTGACTACTTCAAGACCGATTTTCAGAAGTCGGACTACAGGAAATGGGATCCCCAGTCCACCACGTACTGTTGGGCGACGGGCCGTAAGACGATGACGTTCTACTGCATGTACGGTGCGAGCGGTGAGGTGTCGTCGTTGACAGTTGAACGAGGCGAGCAGGACTTCCAGTTCCTGCGACGCAAGGTCGAGGCGGCGAGCCGCCTCGTGGAACAGTCAAGCCTGAAGGTTTGGCCGTTGAATGATGCAGGCTGGTGGTGCTCCGAGAAGTGGGCGCCGTGCTGGTCTGTTTGCAAAGGCAATACGACAGCATCGGAGGATGCAAATGGATAAGGACAAGTTGATAGTCGCGCAGAACTGTAACTCTGCGACGGCTCAGGTAATGGCTGCTTTGGTAAGTGCGGGTGTCTTCACGTATGAAGAGGTGCGTGCCAACTGGAGCGACCTGCATGGCATCGTGAATGCAAACACGTTTGCCACCGCAGCCGCACAGGCGATTGCTGAGGCCATGCCAGGCGTTCAGGTGGCACCAGTCCCCCCAACGCCCCCCGCAGCCCCTCAGGCGCCCTCACAGGGCGGCTCAGCGGCTTCTGGTACACGCCCCAAGTCGCCGTGGATCAGGGAGGATGCCTTTGATTACGTTACTCAAGCCATTGAGTACGAGCGCCTCAGCGGCATCACGTTCGGGTCGATGGACTCGAACTTCTACTGCAATCAGAGCGCCAAGTCGGCTGGCGAAGTCAACGGTCGGAAGATCACCAACGTGGCGACCTACCCTGACGCCAAGGTCAAGCCTGTTGAACGGCTAGGAGGAGAATGGGGTGCCCACCTCAACAGGTACGCTGGCTACGCCATCGACTTTGATAAACTGCCTTCGTCCTTCACGCGCCCCCCCGCATACGTGAGGTGACATGAACACGCGGCTGACCCTCGATGAGGCTCAGGCGCGGGTGCAGCAGGCGCGGGCTGGTGATTCGGCTACTCTCTCCCCCGAAGAACCCGCCCGCCCTGTTGCCGTCCCTAGCCTGCCTACCTGCCTAGACATTGCTGAACGCCTGATAGAAGACGCGTCAGATGCATCCAACAAGTGGCCCCTTGGGATCCACGAAATAGACGACGCACTTGGCGGCGGTCTAAAGAAACGTGAATGCCTGGTTGTGGCTGGTAAAGCCCACACGGGCAAGACGCTGCTGATAATCAACGCCGTTGCCCGCAACCCGAACAACGTCGTCATGTGGATGACACCTGACGAACCCGACTTGATGGTGCTGTCTCGCATGTTGAGCATCAGGCTCAACAGAAATCCACGCGAGGTGTACGATCTGGCCCGCAGGGGCGACGACCAGATCCTTGCAGCGATACGTCACCAGTCGGAGACAGACCTCAGGAACCTGCGGATCATCGACCGCTCCACCTTGTCCCAGTACGCCGCAGCGATGCGTAAGGCGGGTATCCAAACAGAGGGACCTCTGGACGTAGCGGACCACATGCTGGGCACATGGGCTGAGAACGCATACGGGCGCAAGGCCGACGTGTTCGTCTGGGACTTTGCTTCCCAACTAGACGACTCCGACCTGGCCGATGACCCATCCCGCATATCGGCTTTGAAGTCGCTGGGGATGAGGCACGATGCGGTGACCATCATCGTGCATCAGGCGTCCCGTGGCTCAGCGTCCCGTGGCTCAGCTCTAGGCATCGAGGCGGGTCGTTACGGTGGAGAAGATCTGGCCCACTTCATGCTGACCGTGTGGCGCCCACACGAAGCCGACGGGTTGGCTCCCGACGAACGAGCACAACTAGAAAACGTGTTCGGTGTGGCCCTGGTTAAGAACAAGAGGTTCGACGGCAAGAAGGTCACCATCAATATGGAGATCACGAAGGCAGGTAAACTGTTGGACCCGTGGGAAGAAACGGTGATCCAGTACCGTCTAGGCGCGCTCGACCATGACTGACCTCACGTCATGGTTCCACATGACATTCCATGGGTTCCCCTATGCGTGGGGAGAATCAGGCGACCACCCGCACACCATCTGGGAAGACCTCTCGTTGGCCCACTTCCGCCGACACCTAGATGGTGAAGCCCCGCTGGGTATCTACCCGATGGTGTACGACCCGAAACACAAACACGTCGGTCCCAGAGGGTGGGATGAGAACCGCCGATACCCCGACATGGATCCTGCGTTGTGGGTGTGCGCTTGGGGGTGCATCGACATCGACGCCAAGTCTGAGCACCACTCAGGGCAGGGAACAGAGGATGAGGTGGCGAACTATGCGTTCAGCCTGCGCGCCGTTCTCGCAGCGTTGGACATACCCGCATGGGTGGAACGCACACGATCAGGGGGCGCCCACATTTGGGTGTTCTCCGACACCTGGTGCTCCACTGCCGACATGAGAAACTGTCTTCAAGCAGCCGAACAGATCGCAGACGTACCAACCGACTCGCCGTTCCCGAAAAGCGAATCGCTACCAGGCCCCCCAGGGAACTTTGTTAGGCTCCCCTACTTTGGTAACCGACCGCATCACGACAGGCAAATAATTGTCGAAGAGGACGGAACCCCTATACCGTTGGAGGAGTTTCTGCATCGGGCAAATGCCCGACGAGGCAAGGTCGCTGACATCAAAGCGGCTGCGTTGCTGAAGGTAATGCCGCAGCGGATGGAGCGACGCCCGCTTTCACATGAAAGCAGGGCTGCGCCGAAGGCAATGTGGGGCACACTGAAAGAAATGTTTGTGAATGGGCCGCCACCGTCAGCGTTCATAGAGAACCAAGGCGCAGGGAAAGGTCGGCACGGATGGTTGTATAAGTTCGCTGCGTTCGCTGCACGCGACGGCCACTCTCTTGATCGTGTAGTGTCTTGGTTGATGGATTTAGACAACAGGTCCACCCACAAATTCTATGTCGGCGGTGAACCCCAGCACGACCAGTTGTATCAGATACGGAAACTTGCAGAGAAAGCATTCCAAGATGCCCAATCAGGAATACGCGTTTATCGTTGAGGGGCGCCCCCGACCCAAGGGGCGCCCCCGCATGACGCGACGGGGACGTGTCTACACTCCGAAGGAGACGTTGGAGTACGAGGCAACAATCGCAGAAGCATACGACGGCCCCATGTTTGACGGCCCGATCCTTATGAGGATCGCGTACACTCCCGAGTATCAAACCATTGAGATCGAGGAGATGCCTGACGCCACGTCGAAACTGCGTTTCGACTTGGACAATGCGATCAAGGCCACGTTGGACGGGTTGAACGGCATCGCCTACCCTGACGACAAGTTGGTGTATCACATCGAGGCGACGAAGCTGTGATAGGTTACGGAGTGGCAGGTCCAGGTGCGTTCAAAACCAGATTTGTGTTTTGTTCATTAGCGCACTTGGGCCTGTCACCACTATGAGCAACGCCCAGTTCTCCGAACAGGAGTTTGGGAAACGCCTCGACGGCATGGGCGACCTGGCTGAAGGCGTGTTCGAGGAATGGTGCGGCGTCAACTACGTCAGGTTCGGGCTGAACCGTCCCCCCATAGCCATGTGGAAACTGCCGCTGCGTATCCGCCACACACCAGACTATTTGACATCCGACTACTTGGTTGAAGTGCAAGGCTTCGGGCGCAAACAAATAGTTCAAGTGAAGTTAGATAAGTGGAAGACGCTGCTGTGGTGGGACCGCAACGTCATGCCTGTCCGCCTGTTCCTCCACGACTCACACCATGATCGGCAACTCATGTTCCCGATCAAGAAACTGCGCCGACTCATAGATGCCGCCGAAGTCCGCGCTTTCCCAGAAGGAAACGAGTACTATGCAATCAAGGCGGGAGAGGTGTGGGATTTGTTGGGATAGTCGATGTCGAAAATGGTCAGCGTGGATCCCACGGGCTGGTTACTTGACCGAGCACTCAACGACTACTACCGCGCCGTGCTCCCAATGGGTGACAGCTCTAGACCACTGAACGAGCTTGCCGCGTTGATGCAAACACCACCAGGTGGTGAGCCGCATTCCTCGTCTACGACGACGTGGTTGTCACCTCAAGACAAAGTTGTTGTCGAAGCGTTGGCTGAACTCCCCGAACCACACCGAATGGTGCTCGAATGCCGTTACGGCGCTCAGTTGTCTCTTCGCCAAATAGAGCGAGTAACGGGTATACCGAAAACCACGGTGGCGCGCAGGCGTGACGAAGCGCCGCAACTCTTGGCGGAAATTTTGAAACGCAAGATGCCTGCCCTTGCGGACAAGTACTACCTGGACTAGATCTCAGGGTCGGAGCGGGCCTCCAAGGCCCGAAACGTCATGTCCTGAATCAGCCTGCCGAAGAACTCCTTGAACACAGGATGCACAATGAACCCGTGTTGGACGCGCCAATCCTCTGACACCAACCCCTCTGCTTCCTCCTCGGTTAAAACGATGAGGACGCCGAGCCTGTCTTCGCACCAGCCCGCATGCGTTCCGTCTTCTATGTCGAACAGGTTCACGTTACGGCGCATGTTGCCATGCACTGTTTCCGTGATGTCATCGCCGTGTTCAGCGAGAAACATCTCCCATTCGTCAGACATTACGCAGCCCGCTTGTCCAATACTTCCTTGCACCAAGCTTTCACCAAGGCCAGCAACGCAGCGCCAGCACTTACGAAAGCAGTCTCGGTTGTGGACATGTCCCCCAGTATAAACACTGAAAGGAATGCTTGTGCGAACGTGGCTACTGCCCGTTCTAGTTTGTCTCTCCAGTCCCCCGAATTCAAAGTAGTCATTTCTTCCTCTTCTTAGATCGTTTGGCGTGATCATGGGCGATAGCGACCGCCTGATCGCGCGGGTACCCCTCGTTGATGAGGCGCCCAATGTTTGTGTTGATGGCGTTCCGAGAAGCACCACGTACTAGAGCCATGTCAGTACTTCGGGCGTCGAGGCTTCTTCCCTGGCATCAGTCGCGCAGGGCTTTACGGGCGCCGCTCTTAGACGGTGAGCCGACCTCACCGATGCCGCCACCAGTTTTCACTGTGGTGACGAGCACCTTGGCGGCCTTCACTAGGCGTGGTGTTGAACCATCCTTCATGGTGTCCTACTTCCCGAAGGGGCGTCCGCCGCTGTTGGCGTTCCCCAGTTTCGTGCTACGCAGATAGGCGGCGTCTTTCTTCGCCTTGTCGCGCATCGAATCGTCGTCGTATCCCTTACCTTTGGGCATCGAAATGCACCTCCTACATAAAGAACAAAGCGTCCCAAGTGGCCTTGTTGACCGCCCCGTTCACCTTCAAAAAGCCCCTGTTTCGTTGGAACTGCTTGACTGCGCCCTTGGTTTTCCAACCGAATATACCATCGGCAGGGCCAGGGTCACAATTGTGCTGCTTCAGCATTGATTGAACAAGACGCACCTCGTTGCCGCGCATCCTGCGCTTCAACGGGTGGCTGTCAAAGTTGGCACCCACCGCCCGCAGATAGGTGGTAACGTCACCCCAATCAACAGAAGGGGCGTGCCCCCCAGGGGGCGCCTCGAAGTGTGCGCCTCCCATCACCCAGCCGTAAAGCCACAACCCAGGGCAACTGGTAGAAGCCAAATCTTTATGCCCTTTGACCCACAGGCCCCCACCGTACTTATGTTGCAACTCGTCTATAACCGTTCGGAATCCCTGCTGGGCTTCCAAACTCAACGGCTGATTACCGTCCCCGATGTACGAAACGGCTTCCGTTTTGAAGTTCCAGTTCTTGGTGGCGCCACCCACGGCGCCACTTCGCCGCCCCTCATACACTGTGCCATCCACATCAATAAGCCAATTGTACGCAATGGACGACCACCCCCTGACCCCCATGTGGTGGCGTTCAAAGGCACGCACGGCTTCGGCCCCCGTGGGGCCGTTCTCCACTCCGCTGTGGTGGATAACGATGCCCTGCACCCGTTTCGGGTTCAGCCACGTCCACCCCTTGGTCGGAGCGGTAGCACCCCACTCTGAGCGGGAAACGAAAGCAGCCCTCACAGGTTCTCCAATGAAATCATGCGGCGCCTGTCTTCAGACCTGTCACGTTGCCTCGCATACGCCGTGCCTCGACCAGCACGCCAATCGCGTTCCCGCATGCCGATAGGCGAAATCCAATTCAACCAGTTCAACAACAGGTCTTCCTTGAACCGCTCCTCCTTCGGGGCGAGGCGCCGCATCTGCGTGATATAGGGCACGAAGTTGCCGAGGTGGTACGCGAAGTCTTCTCGCATACCCCACTGGCCCTTATGGTTCTTCTTCACCATCCCCATCGGCAACGCCTTCGACAAGAACGGCAACAACCCTGGGATGTCGAACACGCGAGGAGGCGGAATGAAATCTGTTCCGATCTCAGCCTGCGTAAAGATGTTCGTTCCCGTCAGGTACTCGATGGGGGCTTTGATCTGAGGGGCCAACCCTTCCGCTATGTGCTGGGCAGGCCCAAACGGTGTCTCCCTGGAAGGCATCTTCGCCACGTTGATGAGATCCATGAATGGCAAATCAGGGAAAGCGAATGTTCGCTGCCCCTGATTGGGGTTGCCCAACAGGCCCGACAGGTCGATACCCCACCGCTCCCCGTACCAGTCGGGAACATTCCTGTCCTTCTCAACACCGCTTTCAATGTTGTTCTTCAACTGGAGGTACCGAACGAAAGGCTTCGGGTTGCGACCCAACTGGGTCGCCATCAACGGAATCGAGTTACGTGTCCACGTATAGAACGGTATAGCGCGGGAAGCGACCTGTCGTTCAAAGTCGGTTTGCGCTTCCTTCGAGTAGTTGAAATGGAACTTGTTGACCCTGGCAATCGCTTCTATGTCCGACATGCCCGTCGTCACCGAATCGAAAGCCAACATGCCGCGCAACAGTTCTTCCGCCTCAGAGTTGCCGTTACGAATCGCCGTGTTGAACACGTTGTCACGCCGCAGCATGTTCGCCCTGATGGGGCGACCATAACGGTCGATGTGGGTGGCGCCGCCCAGTCGGAACGACTGTGCGACATCCATAGAAGCCTGACCTGCACCGACAGCACCCGACCTGTACACCCTGGCGAAGTCGCGCATCACCACGTCCTTCGGGTTCTTCGCCAACTTCTCGGCCCCCAACCGTGCAGCGCGCCGCTTCAGGTCGGCGGGGCGCTTCCCCAGGAAATCCTGGAAGCTGCCGTCCCAGTCACGAGGATCTACCCCCGCCTCAGCCAACGCATCATCCCAGCCCGCCTTCATCGCCCGATGGCGCGCCTTCATGTAAATAAACATGTTGTCGAACTGCATCCCAGCCAGGATGTTGTTGAACACGCCGCCCAGCAGGTTGCGTTGAATGAACGCGGGCCGCGCAATCGCCTGCGCTTTGAAATAGCCCGTCAACGAATCCCACGCCTTCCAAAACTCGTTGCCTGTTCCAGCCCCAGAGTTCAACGTGGACCGCATCATGTCCAAGAACTTGTCGTTGACCGCCTTGTTCGCCCGAGCGGAGGCACCGTCACCAGCAGTAAGGATCGACATATACATTGGTTTCCCATCGACGGCAGGTCCGAAGGGGACAGCGCCGTCCCTGAACCCTGCACGCAACGCAGCAATGCTCGTATCTGGGTCAAGGTACCTGCCGTCGATCATGTGTTTGAACATGTTCTCGGCCTGCTGAAACTTCCCCATGTCCGTTTCGAGAACCTGACCGATCTCAGTGTCAAGCAGCTTGGCTTCCGCAGCGTCCCGCTGCGAGATCAGATCCAAAGCCTCAGCCTTGTTCCTCTGATAGTTCGGGAACTTGGCGCTCGCCCCCTTATACGGGCCGCCCCCACCCACGGGGCCACCCATCGGATCAAACCCTGCCAGACGAGAACCCTCAATCCACGCCTCCTGGGCGCGCCTGTTCATGTTCACGACTTCCTGCAACGCTTCGCGTCGAGCAGCCTCGATCGTCAACCGCTCCGCTTCAATGTCAATCAGGGAACCCTGGGGGGTTGTGCCAACAGCTTCGGCATCAGCCCCCAACTTCAAAGCCTCAGCCCGATCCGCCACCTCGGCAGTGAAATCCTGCTGCAACCTTCGACGTGCCTGCTCCACCCAGTTACGGTTCGTCAAATCGCTCAGATCAGTGGGGGCACGCCAACCAGCGTTGAACGTGATCTCCGCATCCAACTCGACGCCCAACCTGCGGATCTCATCCACCTGATCCACATAGTTCTGGATGTACTTCGGCCCAGCGTCCTTGCGGCCCAGCCCCCCACGAGACTTGCCCGACAGCCCGTCAACCAGGTCTTGAATGTCCTGAACGGTGCGGTCCAACGCACCCAACTGACCTGCCTTGCGTTGCGCTATACCGATCAAATCCTTAGCCAGTTCCAACTGGCGAAGAATTTCCGCATAAGCAGCCTTACGCTTCATGTGATGCTCGGCGGGGCCACTCAGGTCAGACAAGCCAGCCTTCTGGGCACGATCCGTTATCCCGTCAGCGACCGTGTTCAACATGCGGGCCAGACGGGTCGTGGACTCCAACGCAATCGACATGTCGAACAGATCGCGTTGAGCATCCGCGACATCAGGAGCGGTGCGGAAACGCTTCGTCGCCGCATCCCGCAACTTGCCGTCAATCTCGTCAGTCAGATTCATAACCGCCCGCTGCACCTGAGCGATCCTCGGATCCAACGCGTTCAAATCGGCCTCCGCCGTAGCGTTAGCCCGCGTCGCAGCGTCAGACGCATCGTCAGTCAACTGCTGCGACTCATCCCACTTGCCCTTAGCCCTGGCTGCCGCCTCCTGCGAATGGACGCGCTTCGCCTCCGCCTTGACGCCCAGCTTCCCCGCTTGGGCGCGCATCCCCGCAGCGCCCTTCTCCATGTCGTTCATCACCCCGTTGTAGGCGCGCAAATCGGCGGCCTCCACAAAGATGCCGTGCTTCGCCAAGTTGCTTTCAATGGAAGCCCACAGGATCTCACGGCCCTGAGCGACCTTGTACGTGTCGATCAGTTTCGCCGTGTCAGAAACGAAGAAGTTGTCTGCGATCTCAGGATCGACTTCTCTCAGGAAGTCGATGATCTGTCGGCGCACCGACGGGGCACGCGCCCCCCTCGCGGCGGCAGCACCAGGGGTGAGGATCTCAAACTTCTTCCCCTTCCAAGTAAACGTCCCGCCAGCCTTGAAAGCACGTTCCTTCTGAGAATACGCAACATCCCTGACATCCTGCTTGCCGCTCCCCGCAGCAGCATCAGGGTCCAGACGCTCCCCCATAGCGTCCGCCGACTTCTTCATCGCCCTATACCAACCCTCCCCCTTCGCCGCCTCCCGCGCCTCAGGCGTCATACGGCGAGTCACATACACCTCGTCAGGGGTCAGATCACTCTTGTCGATCTTGCGACCAGTCAACGTCTCCCACGTCTCACCCATCTCATCCCAAAACTTCCGCAACTCCTCATGCAACTTCTCAGGCTGCACAGTGTCAACACGACGGAACTGCTCCACATGGTCTATGAACGGGCGCAGATTCTCATTGAACGTGCCATCGGCATACGTCCACGGCTCATCCATAGCATCCAACAGAATCGCAGAAGCCTTAGCACGCTCCCCCATACCCATCGTGACCCTGCCCGAAATCGGACCAGGAGCAGCACCAGAGATGTCGAAGCCGCCCTCAAAGGCGGCGCCCAACATCTTTGACTGCAACCGATCCACAGCCTCAGCGAACAACCCGTTGTTGGCGTGACCACGGGTCACACCATCCTCAACAACCCGTGCCGCCTGATACGAAAGCGCATCACCAGAATCCAAAGCGTCCAACATGAACTTCGTCCGCTTCGCCTTCTGATCCAACCCCCTGGACAAGCCCTTCCCGATGCGTGAACGCAACGCGCTCTGCAACACACGTCCAGGGGCCGACGCTGCCATGCGAATAACCACGTTGTCGCCGCCACGGGCAGCGAACCCGCCGACACCACCAGCGGTGCCACGCACCGTGTCACCACTCAACCCCTGCGTGACACGCGCCCACTCAGGAGGTCGGGTAGAAGCCGTCCCGTTGCGCCAGAACAGGTCCACCCGTGACGTTCTCGCCCTGTTGGACAGGTTGAACAAATCGTCAGAAATCTCGCTGACCAGATCCGCTGTATAAGCGGTGCCAGTCTTGCCAGCGTGACGCCCCGCAAGCGCCCTGGCTTCGTCATCCAACAACTGTCGGGCCTGCGTCCGACTACTACCAACCGCCCTCGCAAACAACTCCTGCGACTGCTTCGCAGTCATCCCGTACTTAGCCCCAGTCGTCTGGAACCAAGGCGCCCACTGCGCTGCACGGCGGCGACTGATGGCGCCGCCCGTGATGTTGTCTAGGACACGATCCATCCTGATGTCACCAAACCCGACAGCACGCCCAAACATGCCCGTACCAGGCATCGACATGCTCAACCCAACGTCATAGCCGACACTACGCAACGCCTTACCGCCCGCAGCCAACTTCGACCCCGACTTGATAACCCGCTTCGCAGCTTGCCTGTTACCCGCCGCAACCAACTGGTCGGCAACCTCACGGGCCGTAGCCTTCGCCAACGTCGCTGAACCCAACGTCGCATACGTCAACGGATCCAACGCCACATCGCCTATGAAGCCGACAGCACGGTTCCCCCACTTGCCCAAATCAATGTCCTCGTCACGGAGAATGTCACCAAACCCGTAATGGGTTTTCACCTGGTTCACCCAATCCGACCCAGAAAACCCCTCCCCCTGTACGAGGTCCACGCCCTCCTTGACAGTGGACACCACCGCCGAACGGCCCAAATCAATAGTGGAAAGAGCCTGCCCGATGGGACCAGTCAACAGGTTCTTGAAGAACCCCTCGTCTCGGTCGAAGCCAGGATCGTATGACCCGATGATCTGCGGTGCGCGTCGAGCGGCACCGCCAGTGACGCCTGCGATTTTCGGGAGCGGCGCTATGCGGGGGATCCCCGCTACCGCCTTCGCCAGGGCCGACCGTGGAACGGTGACCACTAGGTGCCTGGAGGAGCGTATACGTTAGAAAGCAGGTCGGATGGCGCCATGCCAATAGCACCCGAGATAGCGGTCATCTCCTGCGGATCGAAGACTGGCAGCCCCGTCGCTGGGTCGATGGTGTACGCGCCCGCCCAATGCGCCCCATACGCTGGATCCTGAAGCAGCGGGCCAACATCATCACCAGCACCACCAGCGCCAGCCTGCATCATCTGCTGAATCGCCAACCAGTAGTCAACAAACTCCGACGGGTCGGCGCCACCCATCATCGACGGATCCATCCCCGCAAAAGCGTTAGCCGTCACAGGATTCTCCCAGTACGCCTCAGCCCTATCCCACTGCGAATCAAACGCTTCCTCGGCTTCGCTGACCCCCAACGCGCCCTGAAGGCCAATCTCGGCAAGGTTGGCGCCATGGGTGTAACCCATGTCGGCCAACGTCGTAGCCATATCGAACTCGCGGTCAGCAGCAGACTCCTCAGCGGCGTACAAACGCTCCAACCTTTTCTGCCCCTCGTCGTACCGCATCTTCTTGGCGTTCTCCTTCAAAGCCAACACCCTGTCAGCCAAGTCACGGCGCTCCGACTTCTCCAAACCAACCGCTCTCATCGCATTGTCCAACGACCAGCCCGCATACAAACGGTCCATGCGGTCACTGTGAACCTGCTGGCGGTTCCCCTGTGCATCAAGAATGTCGCTGGATGCCGTTGCGGACACCAAGAATGTCGCCGCAGCGTCACCCAGCCCTTCGGCAGCCTCGTCTATACGGGCGTTCCGTACCTCCCTGGAAACACCCAGACGACTACTCTGATCTTCCCGTATAAGTTGAAGTTCTGTTTCAAAGTCGGCTGTCAAACCACCCAACCGCTCATACATTGCCTTAGCGTCGTTGGTGATGCGTTCACCCTGCGTCAGACCATAAGCGTCGGCAGCTCCGCTGAGACGCGCAGCCTCCTCCGTGGCGAGACTGTACATTTCTTCGATTCGGCTCGTGCGGGGACCCGTGGAAAGCCCCTCCAAGATCGACACGTAGTTGTTGTAGTTGTCATCGAGCGCGTCGCTGTATGTGCCGTATGGTCCCGTGATCCCCGATGGGTCAAACTCGGGGCGTGCAAACGGGGTCGGCGCGGGCGGGTTGGTTGTCAACCCGCCGAAATCGGCGTCGTGTTGAGGCTGCCACGCGGCGCCCAGTTCCGCAGCGGCTGCCGCAGCGATTTGCTCAGGAGTGGGATCCGTTACCCCTGGTCCATATATCGTCGGGCCTGAAATAATGGGATCAGGTTCCGTTGGCGCCCACTGGCCCTTTAGATAATTGTTCAGGTTCCATGCCACCCCTGACGGCGACGTATCGAAAACCAGATCGGCATACCCCTTTGCGAAGTCAGGTAACCCCCTTGCGAAGTCAGCCACCCCCTCCAAACCCTGGTAAAGACCCTTGTCGGGGTTCAACCCTAAGATACGTTCATCCTCGTTGGCCCGCTGGTGGGCATCCCAAGCGCGCCCGCCTGTCTGATCCCAAGCAGCCCCAACACCACCCTTGATCGAATCCCAAACACCCATCAAGCGGCTCCCAGGGTTCCGTTCTGATATGCGTCTAAATACTCTCTCCAGCCGTACTCAGAGGGGGCGGCAGGAGCCATCGTGCCGCCAGAGAAATCATTGAACAAGTTTCCAGTCAGGCCACCAGTCAACTGCTGGTTCAACGCCATGTCTGAACGATCCAGCGCCGAAACGGCGTTCTCAAGTTGCCAATCCTGTATCGCCTGTTCCGTGTTCTGGTCGCCTCTCGCTAAAGCCTGCGCCCGTGAGAACAGCCCAGAATCAATCATCCCGAGACTGTTGTAAAGCCCAGGGATTTGACGATGTATGTCGTCCCACTTGCGGTCATGTTGTATATCCCAGAACGCGTCGCCTTCGGTCAGCATGCCGCGCTGCGCCTCGTTCTCTGCCAACCCTGCGGCAAACTGGAGGTATTCCCCTGTGTTCGGGTTGGATGTCCCCATTCCTGCGCTTGGGCCTGACCCCTGCATGCCATAGTCGTATTCGGGGCCGAAGCCGCCCATGTCAGGCATACCGCCACCAGGTGGGTTCCAAGGGCCGTAGCCGCTCATGTCGGGCACACCACCGCCAGGTGGGTTCCAAGGGTCGTAGCCGCTGCTTTCATCGTCCCAGCCCCAACCGTCGCCACTGGGGGGACCGTGCTGCGGGTTATAAATGCTGTCTACGTTGCCAAACTCGCCTTGAATCCCCTCCAACATCTGGCCCCACGCATCAGCGTCAGCGGGGTCAGGCATCTGAGGGTTCGGCCCCCACATTGAAGGAGGCCCAGGGTCCGAAGTGTCAGGCCCAAGCATCTGCGGGTTCGGACCGTACGGTGAAGGAGGCCCAGTCCCAGGCCCAGGTGCATTGGGGAATGGCCCACCCATGTCGAAGTCGGGATTGGTTGCGTTGGGGAACGGTCCACCCATGTCGTAGTCGGGATTGGTTGCGTTGGGGAACGGTCCACCCATGTCGTAGTCGGGATTGGTTGCGTTGGGGAACGGTCCACCCATGTCAAAGTCGGGATTGGTTGCGTTGGGGAACGGTCCACCCATGTCGTAGTTTGGGTTGGTTGCTGCGCCTGTGGTGCCCGCACGGGCGGCCTCGGGGGACCGTGTGGTAGGGGTACCAGTGGTGCCAGAACCAGCACGTCTGGCAAAGTCAATCATGGCTCGATCAGCAGTTGGCATACCAGTGGTGCCAGAACCAGCACGTCTGGCAAAGTTCAGCATTGCAATATCGGCAGGATTGGTTAAACGTGAACTAATCGTGCCCGCACGGGCAGCCTCAGGGGACCGTGTGGTAGGGGTACCAACGGTCGCGGGAGGTGGCCGCTTCAACGCCTCAGGAGACGGGTATCGGCTGGCGGTTGTTGCGGGAGGTGTGCGTCGTGCCGCCTCAGGGGAAAACCGACTCACAGTTGCGGGAGGTGTGCGTCGGGCTGCCTCGGGGGAAAACCCGCCTACGGTGGCAGGGGGTGTGCGTCGAAACGCCTCGGGGGAAGTTGGCGGCGGGGCACTCGTTGCAGTGGGCTGCCCTGGTCGTTGAACGGGCCGTGGCGGTGGTGCGCTCACAGTAGCAGGAGGCGTGCGCCGAGCCGCCTCGGGAGAAAACCGACTCACAGTCGCTGGAGGCGTGCGCCGAAACGCCTCGGGGGAGCGTGCTGTTTGAGATTGTGCTATTGCCTTTTGCTCACCTGCGCCAAGCGGTTGGCCCGAAATGGGGATCGAAGATCGTACAGGCCGCGGCTTCGGCCGTGGTCCAGACCGTTGTGACATCACATTCGGAGGAGGTGGTGTTGGAGTCCGCCACGGTTGAATCTGTACAGGTGACCATCGTGGCGTCGGAGGGGGAGATGGTGGACGTGACGTGACTTTGCCAGGCTTAGGTGCAATTCGTGGCGGCGCCTGACTCCGAGGTGCCCGACTAAACATTGAGTTCTTGACCGTATTCGCTGGCGTCTTCTTAGGCCCAGTGACTACATTTCCGTAGCGCCCCATCAGATCGGCCTCCGCGTCTGCTGCATCTGTGGCTGCTGCATCTGCTGCTGTTGCATCTGTTGCATCATCAGCATGTCGATTATCCGCTTGCGGCGATCCTGCCGTATCCCCTGCCCCTGCGGGCGCATCCCTCCACTGGGGCGGGGACGCATCTGATCTCTGAATGGCAGATCGGGAATGTTGAACTGGCCAGGGCGTTCATCAACCTGCCCAGCACCAGCGTCCTCAGCGAAAGCAAGCATCTGAGCATCGGCCGTACCCAAGAACCGTTGAGCCTCAGGGGTGCGTAACCACTGGCCCAAAGCCTCCATCATCCGAGGATCATCTATTCCTGCCACCACCAACTCCTAACCGAAAACCTGGCCCGCCAATTGAAGCGTTCCAGTTTCCACAGCCACATTCAACGTCACGGCACCCGAGGAGCCACCACCGCTAAGCGCAGTGCCAGCCGTTACCTCCGTAATATCCCCCAAAGACACAATGTCTGAAACAAGCGCCTTCTTCGTCGTATTATCCGTGACATCCTCTATGGCGATGTAATCCGTTGAAACCGCCGTAGCCGTCCCCAACTCGTTGATGTCCAGCGCAAGACTTACAGCACCCGAGGTGCCCCCTCCGCTCAGACCATCTCCAGCCGTAACAGCCGAAATGTCCCCAGTGGAAACCTGATCTATTCTCTGCGTAATCCTCGACGGCATGGTCGCTCCTAACCGAAGTAAGTAACATCAATCGTGCTGTCAGACGACACCCGAATAAACTTCACATCAGACATGTCGTCCTCATACAGGTCCAGCACACTGTAAGGATTCAAATAATGCCCCACACTCGCCGTGGGAGTCCCCCAACGAACCCTGATGGGTTCCGCACCATTGGTAACCAAAGCTGCCACAGCGCCAGTCGCAGCAGTAATACCAATAGCAGTGTTTGACACTGCGACCTGTTCGTCACCCAGGGCCGACCCGTATTCCGACGCTGCTCTTCTAATGCCCATCTAATCCCGCTTTCCGAAAATTCCTAGTCTGTTCGCATCCATGTTCGCTACCTGCGCCGCTAAAGTCTGGGACAGTTTGCGAAGTTCGTACTCAATAGAGATAGCGTTCTGTCCCACCATCTTGTGTGTCGGCTTATACACAACACCCATTACGCCGCCCCCTGCTCCGCGTGCCACTCCAAATGACGATGCTGCCATTCGCGTACAGAGCGCACATCTTTGCTGATTTCAGATATGTCAGTGCCGATAGTGTCAAGGCGAACCTGATTCGCTGCGTGCTGCGCCGTGTTTTCACGGCGATACTTGGATGCGACTACCGCAAAGACGCCGCTTATGAGAGCGGCGGCTACCAGTCCTGCGA
>Ga0080013_1001794_pt1 | contig 27291 bp, 44 predicted proteins | sample ETNvirenome_6_85_FD_69236 | JGI IMG/M metagenome (GOLD analysis project Ga0080013, IMG submission 69236) | Marine viral communities from the Pacific Ocean - ETNP_6_85 (SPADES assembly) (version 2) | ecosystem: Environmental > Aquatic > Marine > Oceanic | place: Pacific Ocean | collected 2013-06-19 | reverse complement strand
AGAAGTGTTTGCCCATGCGGCAAGACTCCATTCAGAATCATTTACATTGACGTTGCCAAGGTAATCTGGTTTAGTATCTCCATTCTCTTTATATTGATTAGGAAATAGTACTCCTTTGTTTGTGTTGTCATAATCAGCCATTAGAATAACTCCTGTTGTTTTAGCCTGTTATTTATGATTTTGTAATAGTCTGGATTAAGTTCGCATCCTGTATATTTACGACTTAATTGTTTAGCAGCTTGAGCAACTGTTCCTGAACCCATAAATGGGTCAAGTACAAGTCCTCCTTCTGGACTACCAGCTTTTATGCAGGGAGTTATAAGTTCCATAGGAAACGTAGCACAATGTGCTTCGGGATAACTAGCAACTTTAATATTCCATACATCTCTTTTGTTTCTCTTGGGATACTCTACCCCAACAGTTCTTTCCATAATACTTTCATGGTCATAGTAATACCTTTGATTTTTAGCGAACAGAAATATATGTTCATGTGACATGGTAGGTCTGTCTCTACATGACTCAGGCATAGGATTGAGTTTAGCCCATATAATATCACTTCTTAATATCCATCCACGTTTCTGTAATTCAAATGCTAATCTCCAAGGTACTCCTATTAAATCTTTATCTGTAAGTCCATCTACTTTCTTTTCTCTGTATCCTAATCCTTTGGCTCCTGAAAAACCACGCCTACCATCAGAGTTAATTTGTCCACCTCTAGCATAACAGTCACCTATGTTCAACCAGAATGTGCCATCATCTTTTGTCACTCTGTACACTTCATCAAATACAAGACAGAGTTGCTCAATATATTCTTCAAGAGAATCTTCTAATCCTATTTGATTCTCTGTGCCATAGTCACGAAGATTATAGTATGGAGGCGACGTAACTGTAGTATTAACAACAGCTTCAGGAAATGTTTTTAATACCTTCCTGCTGTCTCCAAGAAATATATGATTAGCTATTTCCATTTGTACCCTACCAATCTATCTACTGGCACCAGAACAATCTCTGATTCCATGTCATCACCACCTTTAACAATCTTAATTAATTTTAGTTTAGCCAATTCTTTTATTCTATCTTTAAGTTCTGATACTTTCATCATTACTATAAATTTTATGTTACCATCTATTGTAAATAAATGGCACCACCATTCAGCATCTGTAATACTGATACCAGATGGTTTACCTCTGCACGTAATCTCTACAGCCATATTGCCTGTATTAGCCCACATACCACGTTCTGTTTTAACTTCTATGGAGCCCTTTCCTTGGAAAATGTCCCTGACCTTATCTTCATAGATAAGACCAAAGTTTAAATCAATATCAAAATTACCCATAGGTAAGAGAGCCATCGTTCCGGACGCGGGGAGGAAAGGAGGTGTAACCCCACACGATGGCCCCTATTCTTAGTTTCTTACTAAATTTTAACAGCAGAAATTAACAACAAATACTTCTCAAGTGGAATGGCAATATAGGGCTCCATTCTATCTCCACGAAAGACAACACCAGTTTCTTCTTTTTCAGGAAGTACCCATTTTGGAACAACCTTCCTTCTTTTGCATCCATAGTACAATCCTTCAATTTCAACATCACCTTTTTCATGTTGAGCTCCTCCTCTATCCCTGTTGTATGCTTCCAGTCCCAATTCCTTTGACATCTTTACTGACATCCTTTGTAGTTCCGCTCCCCTTTGTCTGTTCCTTCTGCCCCTCTTCTGGGCTCTCGTTGATAGTTCTCTTTTCATTCTTATTTGCCTCCTTTTCCATGTATTCAATAAGATTATCTATATCTCCTTTGTATTCAACATATTGTTCAATTAGATGTTGAATAGAAATAGTAGATGGTGTTAGCACATCATTAACATAATTTTTTAAGTTAAGTATCTCTTTTACTATGATTGTAATATCATTCTTAAGCTGTCTTGTAGTTGGTCTTTTTGGCTTTTGCTTTGACATTAATCACACTCCTTGCATTTTACTTCGTTATTATAATGCTCATCATAATCACTAGGAATCTCAACCTTTTTTGGTATTTGAACTCCATTTGCCTTGATTTTTTGAAAGTCTCTTCTTAAATTTTTAATAGAGCCTATTTTTGAAGTTTCATTAAAAACATAACTACTATTTTCAAACCAATCTAGGGCCTTTTCTATTATATCCATATCTCCATCAGATAACCATACTCCATATTTACCTATTTCAGCTTCCATTTTTATCTCCTCCCATACCATCAAAAAATTGTCTAAATGCTCTATTCTCTTTCTCTATAGATTTCGCTTGATTTGTTAATGATGTTGCATATGTATCTGCTATTCTATTTAATGCTCTAGATATTTCAAATAAAGCATCTGTAGTTGTATAATCATTTCCATCTCCTCTTAATCCATCCCATATAGCGTTTGCAACTCTATCCATAGATTTATAAATTTTTTCTTCATTTTTCATTGTCTTTCTCCTTTTTTAATCGTTTCATTTCGTACATAGCATCTTCAGCACTATTAAGTATCTTGCATCTGTCTCCTACAACACCAAGTACTTTACTGCCAGTTTTGCCATATCTGTTTTTACCTAATACTATTTCAATTCCATGCTCACCTACCATAGAATCTTGATAATTATATCTCCAATCATAATACATAAATAATATCATTTCAGCGTCCTGTTCAATAGAACCAGAGTCACGTAAATCACGAAGTATAGGACGTTTGTTTGCCCTATCTTCACAAGCTCTATTTAACTGAGATACAAGGATAGCAGCCATACCATATGTTTTAGCGGCTCTCTTATATTGTTTCATAATATTATCAACTCTTAATCTGTTATCTTCAACTCCGATAACATCTATAAGACCTATGTAATCATCTACTACAACATCGGGTCTATGTTTTCTTATTTCACGCATAGCCCTGTCAATATCAAATACATCATCATACATGATAAGATTTTTATATTTCTCTGTAATGATATTTTTTGCTGATTCAAGTTCCTCCTTATCTGCCTCATTAAAATCTCCCATTCTCATAGTATGATATGATAGAGTTTGACTTTCAATAATTATTAGCTTTTTCATCATCTCCACATTTGACATTTCACGATTAAATACGAGAACCTTTTGTCCACGATTTAAAAGATTGCTAACTATATTAATAGTCATAGTAGATTTAAAATGACCGGGCCTACCAGCTACAACTGTTATTTCTCCCTTAGTCATACCACCAGTTAAATCATCTAGCGGTTTATAACCAAATGGAATAATATTATCTGTAACTGTCATATGTTTAACTGTATCTGATATTAGAGTGTCTAAATTAAAATCTTCTCTGATTCTTAAATTAAGAATATCTTCTATTTCTCTGTTAAGTCTTTGTAATGCCTGAGCAGCCCCATCAGCATCTAAGTCCATAACCTTTTCAATTTTCTTTGACTTTACTATTACTTTTCTGATTAACCATTTCTCATATACCAGTTTAGCATAGTGTTCAGCGTTTGATGTAGAAACAACATTTTCCATTAGCCCAGTAAGATAATATCCCGGTGATTCCAGATTTGTTTTCTCTGGCATTTGAGACATTATTGTGATAGGGTCTATAACTGTAGCTCCTTCTCTATGTAAACTTAATATACATTTCCATATATCTTGATGCCCTGTATTATAGAACACTTGCTCTTCTGGAATGTACTGTGAAATCTGGTCAATAACAGAGTTATCAACCAAAGCCTGACCCAAGATAAGTCTCTCGGCTTCTAAATTATGTGGTGCTACTTGTTTCATTTCTTCTCATTTCCTTTGTCGTTAATAAAACATACTCTTCACCATACACCTTAAATACTATCATCTTATTTTTATATCTTTTAGGCATATATTTTTCAAAATCTATTTGAGGCATCAGGGATATCTCTACAGCATCTATCAGCTTCATAACTCGATTATTGTTTTTAAGTAGTTTATATACATTATCATAATAATAACTAATGAATAACATCAGAATTTTTGATAACTTTAACCAGTTTTGCAACGGGTTCTTTGTGGTATCCTCTGGAGTCATTCCACTCTTCCACATACACATTGATTAGGACGTGCTTTCCTAGTATCATGTCCTTGGATATTGAAGGAAGAGAGTACCTAATATTACCATCAACCTCTGATTTAGTCAAGCTAATTTCTGCTTTATCAAGGTATTTTTTGTAATATAAATTCCTTTTTCTGACCTCTTCAGAGCGATACCTAAACTGTCCTGAATCTCTTATTAATCTATTGCTAAATTTAGGAGAATCACTTGATATTTTATATCTTGGCCAATAGATATCGCAGATGTGACCAGCCTTAGTCTTTACATTCAGTTTCCTTGTTAAGTCTACAATCGTAGCTTCGTAAGTACCCGGCTTTATAGAAGATTCTTTTTCTTTTTCTTCGTAGTAAACATCATCAGACTTTACATCATCCATGATGTCTTTTATATCCGCCATAACTAATCCTGTGAATAGGATTTGTAAAGTTCTTCTATTCTAGTTAAAGCTTTCTTGTAGTTATTACTATTTATTGAACCATCTTTAAGAAAGTTCATTATTGATTCTTTATCTTCTTTGTTCAGTTTTTTGGCTTTATCGGATACTTCTTTCTTCCACGTGCCGTTCATGTTAGTAAGTTTATTGACGTATTTATTGTCATCAAATTTGCCCATGAATACATCAGCATTGAATCCAAGTTTACTTAAACCCTTAGTTAGAGCGTCAGTTGCAACCTTCTTCATGAAGTCATCATCAACTCTTCCATTGCTGTGATATTTAATAGATGAATGGATTGGAAATTCAGATGGCTCTTCTTTAATAACAGGAATACCTTTTTTAAATTCTGCAGGTATATACCACAATGTTCCTGTATATACAGCAAGTCCAGCATCTTCCCACTTTTCTATTCTTTCATCTTTAACACCCCATCCAGTTCCAAATGGGCCAAATGTTTCAGTCGCTGTCCTTAGTTGGTACTGAGCTCCTATCGCTGTGAACCCGCCCCTTTGATTTACTTTCTTCGTGAAGTTCGGGTCTGTCGTTTCTACTGACTCCCATAACTTCATATTGTCTTTTTTTGCCATTGTCGGCTCCTTTTTTATTTAGTTCATTTGCCATGTCCCTTAAAAACATGAGCAATATACAAGCTATTAATAAATGTTCTAAGTTAATCTATACCATCCATTATATCATCCACTATATCATCTATTTTATTTTCTATTCTATTCAGCCTCCATAGAATACTCAGCAACATACCCAGCATCATCACCATTGTAAATTCCCAGTATGGGAAATACTCTGTACTAAATAAAACTTCCCAATAATATCTCATTTTATTTCTCCTTGTTTCCTATTTTAAAAATTCTATTTCATTGGATAAGGCATTAAGCCATCGCAAACTCTACGTGTTTATTAAACTCTAAATTTTCCCACATAATAATTATTAACTCAGCAAACTCATTTAAATTAATTTCTTCTAAAGGTAATATATGTTGAAATAACTGTGTTTTATGGTTAGATTGTACTACATAATTCATTTTATCTCCTCTTTTTCTTTTATAAGATTCTCGTTGTATTTATCAGCAGTAGTAGGTTCACTATCAAGAGCGGCCTGAGCTAATTGTTTTAAATGCATTGGATTTGCTTGGTCATCTGCTGTGGCTATTTTACATAATGTCAGCTTGTACCAATTAAAATGTCTTTCGTAATAATCATTTTCTTTCATAACATATCCTTTAATTTTTATATCCCCTACTTGGTAGCATCCACCGGGTCGCTCAACCATTTCATGTCAACATCTTTTTTATGTTCATGATTGCATTTTAGCAAGGGATATAAATTCTATTTAGCGTTTAGTCCCCCACCACATACTCCATGAAATTGACAGTATTTCTCGTTACATTCCCATTTATATACAGGAGACGTACCCAAGTCTACCTCAGGTGGAGTTTTGTCCGCCACGAGCAAATTAACCCTATTCCAGTACTCATAGGCTTCCTGTATATACTCTTCAGGAACGTCAATTTCTCTCATCATACTAGTATTCTTATTATAATAGCATAATTTCATTCTAATATTTTCTAATTCATAATATCTTTTAGCCCATAATCCATATGTAGCTAATTGTAGTTGGTAATTGGTAGATGGTTCTCCATCTCCAAACTTGCCGAATAAACTTTTCCATTTCCATTCGTTACAAGTTTTTATATCGTATATAATATGGTCATCGCCTTCCATATCAATTAATGCAAGGTCAATGTATCCACGTACATTTAAATCTTCTAAATAAATTTCTTTTTCTATTAATAATGGCAACCCATGAATCTGGGAGTACCATGTGAGAGCGTCCTGTATATCTTCATGGACAAGATTCCCAAGCCTGAAGATACGCTGTGTATTTTCACCCACAGTCGTACCTTCAACTTGAGAGACAGAGGAAAAAAAGTGCTTTCTAGCACACAATCCAGCAGCACTACTGTGATACCAAGATTTGTCTTTGTATCTTACAGCAGTATGTTGTTCGTTCTTACTGAGAAGATACTGATTGTATATATCTTTGAGATTCCTTTCCTGCACTCTTATTTTCTCCATCCACGTATTGCTCAATTAAGGTAGCCAGTTGGTCTTGGCATGAAACATTTTTAAACAAGCAAATTAGTTTAAACCTCTTCCATGTAGACTCTGGGCACCGAAATGACCGATTTTTGATAAGTTCCATTCTTTCCAACCTTTCCATATGAGAAATTAACGATAATACAAATGGATAACTAATGTTTTAAATAAAACAAGTTTTTAAGTTTTCCACTTGTAGGTTATTATATATATATATATACTATAGCTATAGCCAATAACAAATAATAACCAATACTATATATTTATTATAGATATATAGCATATAGCATATATATACCCATTAGTTAAGATTAAAAGAACCGAACTTTTTTATCTTCAGGAGCGTGCCAGTTGTACATAGCTTCTAATTGACGTAAATAGTCCATTCTGCTTGTACTTTTGGTCATCAAATGCCCTCTTGACTTCATTTTCTTTATCATCCTTGTATGGCTATACTCTGGATGACTAAAGCAATTAAGTATTGCTCTGACAAAATGCCTGTCTTTGTGGATGTCTTGAATGTACTCTTTAAAATCCTGTACCATTTCAATCCATTTGATGGCTCTGTTTAGATTATCTGCCTTGAACTTACCTTCAGCAAAATCTCTATATAGACCGCCTGTGTACTTTCCATTAAACAATACTAACGTAACAGTAAAGTTAGTGTCGTATGTTTTCATGAAGTTCTCAAACACTCCATAATCTGCAATCCCTAATGTTTGGTAAGCTAATAGATAGTCACTAGCTTTCCATTTATCTGCGATTGTATTTGATTTAGCTATACTTTGAACATTGAAAGTATCATCAACTACATACTTTATTTGATAACCAAGTTCAGTTAATGCAATAAAACGATGTTGTCCATCAATTATCTGAAAATTGCTATTAACAATAATAGGATATGATGATATTCTATTGTTTTGTTTTATTTCATCACGTATCTTAACAACTTTAGCTCTTCTTAACTCTCTATTTCCAAATATAAAGCGAAATTTTGAGTAATCAAAAGAACCATAAACGTGGTTGACAATATCATCAGTCAGCACTTGATTTATTTTATCATTTTTAAGTGAGCTTTTTGATAATAAATGGTCAACGCCATTTGTTGTTGTTATCTTTTCGTGTCTTTGCATAGTAAAGACTCCTTTTTTTGTTGTGCACCTAATCCATAGTGAAAATCCTCATGATTCCATCACTTGAACCAGTTGTGCGTTTACGATATTCAAGAACATTGTCCTTGAAGCTTTTATTTAAATCCATAAATTCATTAATTTCGTGTTTATGCTCATAATCTGATGAATAATAATGGTATTTATCAGCACATTCACCACAATATGCTGAACGTCCTATGATTACACCACCATTAACATTGTCTCCATAGGGGCCATTGCATCCATCACAGCATACAGCATCTCCACTATTTATAACATTTACTAATTTAGCACCATCAAATAATCCTCCTTTTATTTCAGAAGGATTTATTTTATGTGCAACTTCTTCATCACAATGCTCTTTACATTCTGAGCATATATCTGAATATATTATTTCAGCACCACAGCATTCGCTTATTTTCATAATTCACCTATCCATTTTTTAGCTATAGACAATAGCATGGCAATTATAAAAATACCAATAGCCCACATTACAATAGCAACACCTAATACTAATAGATTTGCTATCCATTCTGCTATATCAAACATTATCATTTTATTTCTCCTGTTATTTTGAATAAAGGCAGGGAGCATGAGCAATTTAACCCATGCTCCCACTTTCCATAACGCCTAATCGGTGTTATTACGCCTCTCCTTTAACTGTTCTATCCCAATCCATCTTTTTCAGAGCTTTTTCAGTCTCATAATCAATCTCAGCTTCATCTTTATCATTAACATAATCATTACGTTCGCTGATTAGATTCTTTATTACTGATGGAATCATATATTTCATCATCTTTTTTACAACTGGAACAAGCTCTTCATCCATATCTTTAAGAGTTCCTGTCTGTATTTCGATGCCATCATCTTCAAACTCAGCTCTAAGCAGAATATCATCAATCTTACATCCAGAAATTTTGACAATCTCCTGTGTAACTTCAGCAAAATCACCATAAAGCATCATTTTAAAAGCCTGTTCAACTGGTGTTGGACATTTTTCATCAATCATGCCGGGTCTATTTGTGAAGTATTGCACAAGAACGTCAATGCGTTTTCTTCTTGAGTCAACTTCATTATGTATAGTATACATATCGAGACTCAACTTTGTGGAAATTCGGTCGAACTGTTCTTCTGGCAAAGATTTATTAATTACTTCATCTCTGTCAACAAGCAAACCGTACTTTTCTTGCAGTGTCATGTTACACTCCTTTTTTGTTTGTTATTATTTAAGTTTTTTACAAGCTTTCATAAATGAATCTACATCCTTAATATTATATATTGGCTTTAAATTTTTTGTGTTACAATCTCCTCCATAATCAATATGGTCTCTTAAATCATGCTGGAAAGAATCTTCATCGTACGTATAAAAATAGTAAACTTTGTTATGTATTGTATTTTTTACAGCTACATGAAATCCATCACTATCTCCAAAAAATATTATTGTCCTATTTTTGAACAAGCTCCACTCATGTACATTGTTAAATATGTCTTCTGCGGTAAGAAATGTAACAAAAGATTTTTCTCTTGGCTTATAAATGTGAACTAATCTTGCATTCGGCCCATCATAGAGCTCAACATCTCCATATTGTACACATTGACTAGCTATTTTACTATAAAAATTAGCATATCTTGAACAAGATGGGCTACTATCTAAAATTATTATAATATTGTGCTTCTCTCTTGACATTTTGCAGTTAAATATGGACTCTTTAGTAATTTGTCTCATAGCCAACCTATCGCAATCCCAATAATCATCACCTTCTGTATATGCTCCGATATTATCTTCAGCGAGTTTACTAATAGTTCTAGCTAATTCTACTCCGAGCCGCCTGTCTCGAACACCATTTAGAGATAATTTACCAGCGGGAGCTGGATTTTTATTAATACGACTATAATCGCAGTCTTGTCTAAAATCATCTAACTTATCTTTCTGGGCATTAGTAAGTTCTGCTCTCTCTTTACCATTTTGAATATATTTGCTATTATGTGGGTCAAAAGCATTAGTATTACTATTAAATTTTCTATTAATATTAGCAGGATTGTTACGTAGTTTGCCCAATCCGGGGAGCGGTTTGCCCCCCGAATTGTTTTTAACATGAGGCATTGAAGATTTACTCGTATTCGCACTAATAGGTGGGCTATTAGGTAGCGTAGTTGTTTTAACTTCGGTCTCTGTGCGGAGTTCTGATTCTAAACCTGAAGTATAATTACGCCAGTCAGTCTTGATTAGGTTTGTGTGCTTTTTCAAGAGCTCTTATCCTGTTTATCTTGGTTTTCATGTTAATGGCTAGTGTAGCTTCATCAGTAACATCGTATGCATTCAAAAAACCGCAGAATAATACATAATCATAAACAAATAATGCATATATTCCACTTTTTACTAAAGCATTGACATTATAGTGATGAATTTTCCATCCAGCTTTTTCCAGTTTATCACGGAGAGTTCCGTCATGCTGAAAACATTTGTACAATGGTATACAACCAAACCAATCCAATGCCTTGCTTAAAATATCAGGATGAACAGCACCTTCAATTAATATAGACATCTTTCCAAATGCATACTTGTCAATATCTTCAATGCATACATGAAGATTATTTGCAATAACAAGAAATCCATTTGGTATTGATTTAAGCTTATACTTTTTACCAGAGCCATTCAAAAGTTCATGGAAATGTGGTATATCACCGTTGCTACATGAATCATCGCCGCTAGGAGCACAAACATATATTCCTTGGCAATATCCATTGTGTTCGCTCATTGATTTTAATACACTATTTCCTATGACATGATTGCCAGATTGAACACATGATTTTAAATCACGTACTGCTAAATGGGTTCCTTGGCTATCACTAATCTCACGTATATTTCTATTATTAAGTAAAGTAACAGATTGTATATGAGCAAGATTTTCATTAGCATTCAAAGTGAATATCTGTTTTAATGTAACATAGCTATCAGCAAGTGGAGCAATAATCTCCATACCTTTGCCTTCTTTCCATCTTAAATCAACAGGTTTAGAATCTGTAGATTTATGATGTCTAGCAATGATTTCATTAGAATCTCTTTTATGCACTAACCATTTACCACGTAGCATCCTTACTAACTCTGGGCGTGTAATATACTTATCTTTAATTAAGATTTCACCTTCAATAGAGCTATAAGTACGCTTTCTATGAATAATGTGTATACTACTGGCAACAATGTCGTCAGTAAGGAAATCATATTTCTTTGTTATGGAGCCCCATTCTGGCATTGATGCTGTTTCTGGGTCATCCTTATCCATATTTAATTGCATAATACAATCATCTGACTTATCATTGCGTTTAAAAACAACAGATGCATCAGTTGGAATATGGTTATTAGGACTAAATGATTTATTAAACTTTGCTAAGTTTCTTAAACTTGGCATTGATGGTTTATTTATATCATTTCTTACAGGAACTTCATCAACTCCGTAATCATCAGCTCTAAGTTTTACAAGCTTATCTATGTTAATAGATTCTACTTTAGCTTGATTGGAGAGGAGTATATGATTTTCTGGCGTTTTTGTAATGTACTGGTAAACCAATGTATCCCAATCGGAACTACTGCCGAGTAATTCAACTGCATCCATCAACTGACGTAATTCCTGTATAGTAGCTGGTTTTGGTAAACTAGCACTAATACTTCGTATATACAGGTCTATCATTTGCGGAATCAATCTGTTATTCTTATGAGTCATTTCAAGAGCAGTAACAACATCTGCTGGTTCTATGGGGCTAACGCTAATCATTGGGAATCTACGAAGCAAAGCTTCATGAAATTCACGTTCATCATTAGCAGTAATAAAGATTGTAAGGTTATCTAAATTAGCATTCACCTCACCATCTTCAACTCCGGGGAGCGACAATCTACCATACTGCAGGAAATCCAAAAAGAATCCATCTGCGCTTGGTCTTGTTTTATCCCATTCGTCCAACATCAGCATTACTGGTCTTTTGCGTGACTCAATGGCAGCTTGAAAAATCTTTCCATGTCCAATCTTTACGCCTGATATTGTATCTTCAGACGGCATAGTTTTGACAAGCAAATCTTCTTCTCTTGTGCCTTGGGTACATTGATGTACAAAAAGCTGGCGGTCTAACACTTTTGCGAGTACCATTGGTAGGTAGCTCTTCCCTGTTCCAGCCATACCATACAAAAAAGCACCTCTTACGGGCTTTGTATGTATAGATGTCATTACTTTGCTAGTAAAATCATGTGAGCAAATATACCCACTATCATTTAAAGCTCCGTGCAGACAATCTACATTGTACAGTACATCTGGGCTAGGTTCGTTAGGTGTTATTTGTTTCGCCATAACGCTTCCTTTTTTATTAATGGCTCAGCCTCGTGCCGAGCACAAATCTTTAGAGAGCCAAGAACTACTGGGCGACACCCAAGTTTTCCAGCTTGTTGTAATGATGTCGGTGTTCATTCCTAGCTCTCTATTTAAATCTTTGCCCCAACGGGAAACATGACTAAACCGAAGGGGCGCACCCTTGTAGTTGGGGTAATTAATTATTTCATGTTAATTATTGTATCTGCTAATGATTTTGTAGCTTGCATCAGTTTAGTTAATAAATGTGCAAGTTCTAAATGCGAATCAATATTTGATGGCGTAGTTGGAACTTTTAGAAATTCTTCTGATATATCTTTCATTGTAGTAGCAACTACTTCCACTTCTTTCAGTATTTCTATTCTTTCTGTTTGAGTCATAGCACACTCCTTATTAGTTGAAATAAAACTACTACCAAAGCGTACAACAGGACTATTTCGCCTGCTTTATCACTAGCGGTAGCTTCCATAAATCTTTCTATCATTTTTATACATTTATTCATTATTTTGCTCCATTTTTAAATATTCTAGTAGATATTTAGCATAAGATGTTAATATTTCAGCACCATCATATGTAAAGACATCTATCTTATTCTTTACTGCGTCATCATACTTCTTTTGCAGTTTATTTATATTTATATTTATATTATTTGTGTTTTTCATCAAATGCACACCATTTACAGTTGCTACATAATTTATCTTCATGTATCTCAAGAAGTATGCCGTCATAAACATGATAACCAATTAATCTTGGCTTCTTTGTGACACTATAATGAAACGACCTCTGAAATTCTATTGGCGTTAAATGTTTTATTGCATTCCATTTTACTATACCAACGCTCCAGAAATCTTTCATTTCATATATATCTTCGAGCGTTCTACTTATCTTCTGCTCCATTTTACATTCCTTTCAATTTTAAAGCTTCTATTAAATATTTAGCAAAACCTGTTAAAATTTCCTTACCTTCAAACAAAAATGATTCAGCACTGTCTTTTACAGCTTTATTATACATTAATTGTAACTTCTTTGTTTTATCTTTTGTAAATATTATTTGCTCATCTTTTATCTTCTGCTCTCTATCTCTATTCCATTCATGACTATAAACTTTATCATAACAGTCTAAGCACATCTGGCCAGAGCCTTCAATATATCCTATTCTTTCATCTATTGGCTTTGACATATCATAAATTGAATCATCACCACATATAACGCATTTATCGTTATTGCCAAATTGTTCTTCATACACAAGTTTTTCATCTTCTTGCATCGTATCTTTCATTTGTTCACTCTCTTCTTTGAGCTTCTCAAAGTGAGTTGTTTCAGTTATATTTCCCATATAGCCTCCTATCTGTTCAGCAACAGTCTCATTTCTGTTCTAAACTCTTGGTCTGTTAAATTTTTATTGTCAAAGCTGATGAAAGTACGTTTCAGTCTTTCCAGCAACCAGTCCTGTCTATCTTTCTCGTAAGTCATGAGCTTATTAGGTATGTAGCGTACACCATTTGGTACACCACTATATTTATCAGCACTATCAATAGTATCACCAGCAATAGTTGTTGTGAGCTTTCTTACGTTGTCGTGTATTATTACAGGAATTCTTTTTTCATTACCATGTTCATCAGTACACAGCAATTTATTTTCATCAAACAATTTATTTATAAACTTGCGTTGGTCTTTCGTAGGAATATATTTCACTACTTTATTTTTACCAATGCTGATAGTAATTTTATTCTTTCTATCTAAAAATATTTGTATCATGTTTTATTAATCTTCATGTTTTTTTGTTGTTATGTGTTTTAGTTGTGGGTAACAATATCAGTTGTAAAAAAAGGGTGACATCATAATGACATCACCCTTAGGTTATGTGGTTAGGGTTTATACTACACTACCATCATCTAACTTTGTACCTTTTTTAAGTGTAGTTTTCATTTTAGGTTTACCATTGACTAATACGAACTCCCGAAAAAAGGGATTTTGTATTTTATAGAGTTTACCTGAAACACCAACAAAACAACCATTACTATCGGTACTTTTACCGATTAAGTTGATTATATCTTGTTTGGTTTGTTTCATGGAATCACTATAGTCCTCTCCATTACTTCCAAAACCTTCAGATTTCGGAGGTCTTTTACCAAAAGATGATAACATCTCAACCTTCGATTTGATTAGAGTAACATCAAACGATTTGGTTTTAACGTTGTAACATTCGAACAAGTACATTTTCCATTGTTCTCCACCTACGTTGGTCAACGAGGTGTTGTGTATGGTTGAAGTGTACCAGTCTGACGTTGTTACTTCAGTTGGTAAGTTGGGGAGAGTGTTGAGTGTCAATGGTTCACGTACAACAACTGATGTTGTTGGTTTAGTGGTCTGTTTTGACATTGTAGTCTCCTTATTCATAGGAAGAATATACGAAATAATATGATACGATGGGGAAATAAAACAAACAATCATGAATGAATGTAGGTTAGATTTATTTATCCCCTACATTTTAAAATCATTATCTTATGTGTATAGTGTATATTATGTATAATAGAAATTTCAACCTAAAATCCTAACTTCGTAAATAGAACGACGGGGGTAGGGGGCGGGGTAAAAGGATAGCCCACATTGTACAGCAATTTTCCCATTTTCCACACAAATTCCATTCTTCTCTTTATAGCTTGCTAATATTTATTATATACTTTAGCATATATATATATATATATAGCAATATTGCTATAATATATATATTATAGCTAAGGCTAAAAAGAAATAAAATCTTTTTCCTTGTATTTTAGATTAAATAGTGGTTATATTACCCCCATAACAAAAACGGAGATTAGTATCATGGCAAAAGCAAAAAAGACAACAAGAAAAGCAAGAGTAAAGCTAAGTCCTGTAATGAAAGCCTTAGCAAAGCCTGTAAAATTGCCATTTAAATTTTTGAAATGGTAAAGAATAGTAAGATACGTACTGCTATGAAACATTGTGCTAATTGGGATAGTGGTGATTGCCTTGGTTGTATGATGAATAGTAGTAATAAAGTGCTTATTTTTCGTATATTGAGTAAATTTGCTAACAAACCTTGCCAAGTTGATAAAAGGTGTGATTATTTTAACAATATTGTGGTGCCGGGAGTTAGTAATGGGATTTGAATACCTTGATTTGGTTGATACAGTTGATAGATTACATGAATTATGTGAAAAATTGAATATTAAAAAAGTTATCAAGGGTGATGCTAAACAAATAGAGATTGTTGCTGAAATAAAAGAGAGAATAGAATCAATGGAAATAGAACGAGTGTCTGCTGTAGACTTAGGAATCATACCATATGAAGCCTAAACCTAAAAAAGAGCATAGAAGAGCGATTGTTATACCAGATATACACTTTCCCTTACAAGATGATGCTGCTATTAATGTAGTTCTAAAGGCTATAAAGATGGTAAAGCCTAATATCTTTGTTTGCCTTGGTGATTTAGGAGAATGGAAGAGTATATCACCTTGGCGGTACAAACGTAGGAAAAGGCCTCCTTTGGAATATACTATAGAAGACTTAGAAGTTGAAGCTGCTAAGGTTAATGCTGGATTGGACTTGTTTGATAATGCTTTAAAAAGCGTTGGATGTACAGATAAACATATGATTGAAGGTAATCACGATGATTGGCTCAATTCATTTGTAGAAGAATTTCCATATCTGTCACAATATAAGTTTAAAAACATCATGTCCCTTAAAGACAGGGGATATAAGTACTATCCCTATGGACATTTGATGCAGATTGGCAAACTATTCTTCTATCATGGTGGTCACTATACTACCATTAATCACACAAGGCAGCACGTAATGAACCTTGGCAAGAATATTATTTATGGACATACGCACGATGTGCAACGGCAGGGAGTCACTCATGTAGATGGAGCCCATCATGCTTGGACTCTTGGCTGTTTAAAGGATATGTCCAAAGAAAAGAATGCGTGGTTAAGGGGAAGACATACGAACTGGTGCCACGCTTTTGGTATTATTGATTGGTTTGATGATAATAATTTTAGAATTGATGTAATTGACATACATAAGGGTAAAACATACGTATGGGGAAAACTAGTGGATGGAAATGTATAGCGTCCGGAGGGATGGCAAGGGCTATCAAGTAATTTAGGTTGGGAGTGGCGCTATGCATTCTAAGCTGGTAAAAAGACAGTTAGAGTACTTATATGATAATAAAGATGAATTTTATGATAATCAAGATGCAGAACTCGTTGATGACTGGCGTGAATCATCTACTGGCGATTGGATACTGACAGATGATGGACAAGTATGTAGAATATTGCATCGTGGAACCTTTAATAGTGGTAATGAGTATGTACGTACCATCCTTGGTTCCTATCCTGTAAGAGATGCAATCCAAATTACTGGTAAAATAGCTGATGATATTTATAGATTTACTAAATCTAAAAAACGTAGAAATATAAGAATAGATGAGAAAAAACCTAATAGTCGTGAAATTGTGTTTGCAAAGTATGTTGCTAACGGAATGCCTCCAGAACAGGCATATCTTAGATTATATAAGACTAATGATACTAGATATTCGAAAACCGCATCAACGGCTTTATTAAAAACTACAAGGGTAAAGAAATTGATTACTGAAGAAACTAAAAAAATGCTTGGTGAAGTTGGTATTGACGAAGAATACCTCTTATCAAAAACTAAAGATATTATTGATAACTATGATGCCCGTGATTCTGATAAACTAAGAGCTCTCGAAATGATGATGAAAATAGCTGGTATGTTTCCAAATGATAAGAAAACTGAATCACTTACTGTATTTCAGGGATTTAGTAGAGAACAGTTGCAACAATTAGATAATGCTAGTATAAAGGCCATAGGCCATGCTGAAAAAGATATCTCATAGCGATATATCATTATATGTTATGCCTCTTTTTAATAGTAGTATTAAAAAATGTGAAGTATGTAATGAGAAATTAGATAATCATAAAAAAATGATTGTTTTTGATGATAGGTCTCTGCCTATGGGATTTAGTTGTAAGTATTGTAATTCTGTATATTATGAAAATGATGAACTTGTTAATATTGGAAATCCAGATAAAGTAGATTTATATGGGGAAGCCTGATTTTAATAATTTTTTTGAATCTTATTTAGATATTGACTATTGGGCGGAAGAACTAGAGGAAAAAGAATATGCACTACAAAGCCGTAGGGAAAAGCGTATACTTCAAAGAAAACAGAAAAGACAAATGGAAACTCAAGGTAAAGACTATAAGTTCAATACACTCGCTAACAATGGTAAAAAGATTAGAAATGGAGCAAAATGAATGGCAGAAAAAAAAGAAGTAGAACTATTTAATATAGTTCCTCCTCCATCTGAATCTAAAATCAATGACGAGATACTTCATAAGTCATTAAACGATTTAATATATTTTGGAAGAGCCTTTCTTCCTAAAGACTTTTTAAATAAAAGCGCATCTCCACCATTTCACTATACTGTAGCAGATAAACTCCTATCTACAAAACCAGCAGCCCGTATTTGTAATATACTTCCTAGGGGATTTGGCAAGTCTATTCTTTCTAAGGCCGCTATTGTACATAAGATGTTGTTCTCTCCACAGGGAGATAGACTATTTATAGCTTGGGTTGCTGAAGAACAAGGTCAGGCTATTGACCATATCAAGTATGTGAAGTCTCATTTTGAGTATAATGATAAAATTAAATACTATTTTGGTAATCTTGCTGGTGATGCTGTAGGTAATAGATGGACTGAAAAAGATATTGTTTCAGCCAAGGGAGATAGAATAATTGCAAAAGGAACAAGTCAGAGATTACGTGGTCGTACTGAGATTGATGTACGTTATACTGGTATTATTCTTGATGACTTCGAGTCTGAGTTAAATACTAAAACACCCGAAAGACGGGATGAGATTAAGAAATGGATTGTATCTACAGTATATCCTGCCCTTGAAGAATCTCCCGGTAGGGAAGGATGGATATGGTTAGCAGGTACTATTGTCCATTATGACTCATTTCTGCAAATGATTGTTGATGGAGTTAAGAACGCTGAAAAAGAAGGTCGTAAATATCCTTGGGATGTTACATTCCATAAAGCCATTGAAGATGGAAAACCATTATGGCCTCAACAATTCCCATTATCTAAACTTGATACTAAGAAAAAAGAATTTATTGAAGCTGGTATGGTTAATAAGTTCGCTCAGGAGTATATGAATGACGCTCGTGATATTTCTGATGCATCTTTTAAGATTGATAGAATACAGAAACATAATCATACTTTTGTATCTAAAGATAAATTTGCATACCTTGAAGACGATGAAGGGAACTTTATTCCGATTAATGTGTATATAGGGGTTGATGTTGCTGCTACAGCTACAAAGAAATCTGATTTTCAAGTTATTATGGTAATTGGTATTGATAAAAATAAAAATAGATATATTATTGAATATTTTCGTGAAAGGATACCAACATTCGATGTTCCAGAGAAAATTATAGAATTAGCTAAGAAATACTCTCCAGTTAAAAGGGTTACTATAGAAACAGTAGCTGCTCAGGAAATGGTTCGTGATATGGTTACAAGAATAGCTACAAAAGATAGAAGACTAATACCCGGTATCTTTAAAGGAGTTAGACCACCAGCAGGAATTAAGAAAGAAGATAGATTAGAAACATCTCTTGGCCCTATTGTAAATTCAAAAAAATTGTATATTAGAAATAGTATGACAGAAATTGTTGATGAGTTCTTTGAACATCCATTTGCTAAACATGATGACCTTTTAGATGGATTATACTATGCTGATTATTATGCTAAGCCACCATTAAGCGGCAAGGTTGATAGAAAAGAAGTAGATACACGTGGCAAATCTTCAAAATCCCGCAAAAAATATAACTGGTTTACTGGTGCAAGGGTTAGCTAAAAAAAGTTTATATTTGCTCTTGACAAGTATTGTAATTGTTTACTAACTTATAGAGCTTATATGCAAATACAAGAAGACCCAAGAGCAAAAACCACCAGAGAGCTATATCGTAGATATCGTGATGCCCGTTCCGATTGGGATACTGAGGCTAGGAAAGATATTGATTTTTTCTATGGCAACCACTTTAGTGATAATGAAGTTGATGAGTTAGAAAGCAGGAACCAAGCAGCTGTACCAATGGACAGAGTTGGCCCGGCGGTTGAGAAACTGAAAGCTATGCTAACATCATCATCTCCCGCCTTTACAGTTATACCAAGAGAAGACTCAGATGTAAAAATTTCTAAGATGTGGAGGGTTATATTAAGTTATATTTGGGAAATCTCTGATGGTAATGCTCAACTCAAGGAAGCAATACATGACCATAGTTCATCTGGATTGGGTTATTTATATGCTTATATTGATACTGAATCTGATTTTGGAAAAGGAGAAGTAAAATTTACCAGTATTAATCCATTCCGTATTTATGTTCCATCAACGAGTAGAGATAGATATTTTAAGGATGCTGATAATATTATACTATCTACAATTTTAACTGATGAACAAATTGTAAATATGTATCCAGAGATTGGGCCACAACAAAACCCTGAAACTGGAGAAATGGAAGATGGGTTGTTGAAAAATATATCTGGTTATAGTGATGATGAAGATTATCCATCATCTCAACAAAGTAACCAACAAAAAACTTGGACTCCCGCTGAATCTAAAGATTTAGAAAATTCATATCAGGAAAAATATCAAGTATTAGAAAGATTTTATAAAACAAAAATTCCTTTTTATTTAATTGCAGATGTTAATAATCAGGAAGAAATGATATTGAATGAAGAAGAATTTCAGAAATTTCTTGATGAGAATCCGGGTGTATTTGAACGTGGACTTGTCCAATTTCAGGAAATTTTGCAGACCCGTATTGCGGTAGTGGCATCTGTTGGAGAAATTGTTTTATACGAAGCAGTTCTCAATACTGATATATATCCCATTGTACCACTTCCAAATATTTATAGTGGTACACCATACCCGAGGTCTGACATTTCTAGGGCGAGACCTATGCAACGACTACTGAATAAACTCTGGTCATTAGCTTTGTCTCATGCTCAGGCTTCTGCGGGTCTGAAATTAATTGTTCCAATAGGTAGTGTAGATGATATTAGTCAACTTGAACAGGATTGGTCAAATCCAAATGCTGTCATAGAAGTTGATAGTTCTCAAGGTGAACCACATTTTCCAGCTCCTACACCACTTGCTGGTGAATTTTATAAATTGATACAGTCATGTGAGTTCTATATAGACTTTACATTTGGATTACCAGAACTTATGCATGGATTTGCTGAGAAAGCTCCTGATACTGTACGTGGTACAGAAAGAATGTTAGCTCAGGGGGCTGAAAGACCTAAATCTAAATTACGTGATATTGAATTAAGTATTAGAAAACTTGGTCAAGTAGTTTATGGATTGTCAAAAGGTCATTATACATTCAAAAAGATTTTTAGATTAGTTCAGGCAAATAATAATGTTAATGAAGTAATGGCTAATTACTATGATGATTATAGTGAAACTGTAATGGATATTCAAAAGGATAGGCATAATATTGGTCAACATGATGTTAGTATAGAACCGGGTTCTACTCTACCAACAAGCAAATGGACTGAGTATCAAGTATACGCAGAAGCATTCCAAATGGGATTAATAGATAGGACAGAAGTGATAAAGAAGAATCCAGAAATTTTTGATAAAGAAGGTCTTATTCAGAGAATGGGTGAGATTCAACAGTTGCAGAGTCAAGTTCAGCAACTTTCAGAACAAAACAAAGAATTGCAAGGAGACTTGCAAACAGCGCAAAGAGAGTCTGTATCTGACAGGAAACGGGTTGAAGTTGAGAAATTTAAATCCAAGCTTTCCGAGGTGCAGTCTGATGCGAAAGCCGATAGGCGAGTACAATCAAATAAACTTACTAGTGCGGTACAACTTGAAATGGAAAAATTGAAACCCCAAATTGAAGAATTTGGAGAAGGTATCGGTTCTATTCCTTAAATTTTAAGGATATCGCGAGGAGAAAGTTATGAGTGAAGTCAATATAGAAGGTCAAGTATTAGAAGATACTGGTTTAAGCGAAGAACTTGGATATCAAGATGTCCCTGTTGCTGACCATGGGGTTGCACAAAGTGAAACATATCAGGTAGATTGGGAAAATGAAACTCGGAAATTTCAGTCAATGTATGACAAACAGAAATCTGAGAACGATAAGATGAAACAGGATATGCAACATATAGCTAACAACATCAATCAGAGACAACCAGTTGTTGATAATACATCTTCATTGCCTGAGGATGAATTTAATCCTTGGGATGCGTATTATAAACCTGAATCAGCGAGCTACAAGTTTCGTCAACAGAGGGAGCATGAAGTTGTGAATCAGGCAATCGGTAAACAAAACGCTCAAATGCAAGAGCAAATGCTGATTAATAATACAATGAATGATTTAAGAGGGGTTCATAAGATGACAGAATCAGAGGTTCGTGAATTTATGGAATGGTCAACTGACCCGGGTAGTAGTATGACTCTGGATACGTTAGTTGATGTTTTCAAGTCACGCAATCAACAATCTGCAGTTTTGCCATCAGGTGAACCAACTCCTAATTCATTCGAAGCGGTTAAGGCCGCACGAGAGGCTCCCCGCACTGCAGGAGTTCTACAGGGCCAAGAGGCCAATCAACCAAAGTCCGAAAAGGACGCAATGTGGGATTCCATACTAAAAGCGGGAAGCAGGAGTAATGTGTTATAAAAAAAATAAACTAAGGAGTACTGAATATGGCAACATATAGTGCTGGCAGTTTATCGGCAAATGGCTCACGAACTCCGGGTGCATCTAATACTGATTTTCACACAAGACGATTATTCGACTTTAGTGATAGGGTAGCAGAACTATCCCCGGACGAGTCTCCATTTTTCGTATATCTGTCTAAAGTAGCAAAAGTTCCTACTTCAGATTCACAGTTTCGATTTTTAGAAGATAGAACAAAAGTATCAATTACTGATAGAGCATTTTTAGCTCAGGCGGCTGTTACAGTTGCTGCTGCTGGAAGTGCAACATCAATAACATTTGATACATCAGGCGGGGCTAATGTCGCATGGCTTATTCCCGGTATGGTTGTTTCTATCGGTGAAGATGACGATTCAACATCCCAACCTGAATGGTGTACTGTTCGATTGGATAGTGTTACTCAAACATCTTCTACTGTAACAACAGTATCAGCAACTACTATTGCTGCGGCTAATGGTTCTACCACGGCTGTAGATGATAATACGAAGTGTACTGTTATTGGAACTGCATTTGAAGAGGGTTCTGGGGCTCCAGACGTATGGTCTCAAAAGTTAGACCATGACTATGGATATACTCAGATTTTTAAAACAGCTTGTGAGATGAGCAATACAGCTCGTGCACAAGTTTATCGTGGATACGCTGACGAATGGCAACGTATCTGGAATCTTAAACTAAGAGAACATAAGATTGACATTGAACGTGCGATGTTATTTGGTATGCGTGGAAGTCAGAATAGTATTAACTATACTGATGGTATCGCAGGTCATATTATTGCAAATTCACAATCTCAGGCAGTTTTAGATGGTAGTCAATTATCTTATACAGAAGATAAGGCTTACTTAAAATCTAATACAGCCGCACAATGGACTTATGATGATTTACTTTCTGATTTCGAAGTTATATTTGACCCAGCAAGGGGTGGAAGTTCAGCAAAACTGGCATTAGCTAGTCTTCCTGTTATTTCACACTTTAACAAACTGAGTGGTTTTATTGATAATTCTTTCAATATGACTGACGCGGGAGCTGCGGCTTACAACTTCCAGAAAAGTGATGGAACATTTGGACATCGTATTATGAAGATTGAGACTGTTCATGGTGATATCTCTCTTGTTAAAGAACCTCTATTTAGAGGTATGTCCGCAGGTTTCTTGTGTATGGTCGATTTAGACCATGTATCTTACCGACCTCTTGTTGGTAATGGTATTAATCGAGATACCTCTATCCAAACAAATGTTCAAGCAGCAGATGAAGATTTGAGAAAAGACATGATTCTTACAGAAGCAGGTCTTGAAGTTTCTCTTCCTGAAACTCATGCTTTGATTAATTTGGAGGGTGTGTAAAATGAGAAGTGATTATCTAAATAAGAATAGTGGAAAAACTAACGGATACCTAAAAAAAGTAGAATCAGTTGGAGCCGCAAGGACTCTAACTAGCGAAGATAGTGGTAAGGTTTTTGCTTGCGAATCTTCAGGTGGAACTTTCACAATTACGCTTCCTACTACTTTAGTAGATGGCGTTCATTACAAATTCATTGTATGGGAAGAAACTCCTACTGCTGATATTACTATTGCGGCTGGAAGTGCTATCGTTAGTATGGTTCAAAAAGATGCTGGTAATGATGCCGCATCATCAACTGCAGGTACTCAAATTTCAAACATTATACTAGACACAACAGCAGAACGTGGTGATTATGTCAATATATTGGCTTGGAATGGCGAGTGGCTAGCTGAGTCAATGAGTAGTATTAATGCTGGTATTCACACATCATAAACTAAATAAATAAGTTAAACAGTCCTTAGAACTGTGGGGGTTGTCGTATAAAGGGCGACCCCCGAATCTAAAAAAATTTGAATTGGAGATATTATGGCAGTATATGATAATGTTAAAGTAAAAGTTTTTATTCATTTTGCTAATACGAATACGGAAGCAAGTGATGCGGGTACTATGGCTAGAGATATAAAAGATTACGTAGAAACATTAGATTCTACGACTAATAAGGTTATATCTATTACTCATACTCAGTTGAATGGAGATAGAATACTTACAATGGTGGTGAGTGGGGCATAATGGTTTGTATTCATTGTGAATCTCCAAATCCAGAAAGATGGTTTTATTGTAAAAAGTGTGGTAAAAAAACATCTGAATCCAAATTTACTACTAATTTGTATATGATGAGTAAATTGGGAAAACGAACTGATATTGAATTAACCCATACAACTGTTGATGAAGATATAAAACATATGAATAAAAGAAATCATGCCTTATAAATATAGGAAGAAATAATGGCTACACTAAAAGTAAAAATACAAGAAGATATTATACTTAGTAATCAAGATTATGGTTCTAAAAGAACATTAGAGATTGCTAGTATAGATGAGGTAATGAAAAGAATCGTTACTTGTGCGGCTAGTCAAACAACAACTGTTGCCGTATTTAACTCTAATGCGTATGGAGCGGCGGGGGCTGTTGATATTGAAGATTCAAAATATATAAGAATTACTAATTTAGATAGTTCCAATGCAGTTGAATTAGCTGTTGTTGGAGCTGCTACTTTGTACCAAGTAAATTTAGCGGCTGGTCAAAGTCATATTCTTGGAAGTGCTGATGGTTTAATGTTATCAGAAGCAGATACAAGTCCGAGTTTCGGTACTATGGCTGATTTAGGAAGTATACAAGTAAATCCCGGTGGTAACGCAGTTGATGTTGAATTATTTATAGCGAGTGCATAATGGAAACTTTTGAAGCACAAGTAGAAGGATTAACAAGTTTATCAATAGATGGGAGTAGTGCTCCTACTCAGACTGAACTTACCCAGTTTCTTACTGATGGAGCTAAAGAGATTATAAATATACTTCCACCTAATCTTCTTGATTGGTGTGCTGCTCAACAAACATTTACATCAGTTATGCCGGGTAGTGAAGCTGAAACAATGAATACTGGTAAAATACTACGTGTATATCGTAATGATGGTGATTTTGATAGAGTATGTAGAAGGATACGGGCTGATGAAAAAGGATATGCAAATGACCCTGATGAAATGGGATATGCTAGTTTTACTGACCCTGTATTCTATACTGAGAATAATAAATTGAATGTCCTACCTCAAGGAGGTTCATGTAAATATGATGAAGTTCAATATCCATCAGTAGCCTATGGTGATTCGGCAATATCAGTATTTCCTGATGAGGCTGAGTATCTCGTATCTCTTTATGCATCTATGAGGGCATTACAGAATAAGATGGGTAGTAAATCTTCTGATTTACCAAGTGATATTACTTTACCATCTTTGCCTGTATCTCCATCGGTTCCATCTATATCTGATTTAAGTATATCAAATGCTGTACCATCATCTCCATCTGCACCAAGTTTTAGTACTGGAGCTCTTTCAATGAGTGGAGCGTCTGCTCCAACTTATACTAAACCAACTTTTGCGGCTCCGGCTTTAGGAACAATAGGTTCTATGAATCTACCAGTTGCACCATCTACTCCTTCTGACCCAAGTTATACTACTCCGGATATTACATCTATTACAGTTACAGATACAGTTATTGGGGCAATGCCTACTATACAATCAACAACTATTGCAAATCTTGGTACTGCTCCTACATATACATCTCCAACAGTTACGGGAAATGCTGGTTTAACTGGTATGGAATCTGGGACTATTGCTGATTCAAATGACCAAATAGAGTTTGATACATGGTGGGATACTCTCGCAGATATGATAGAAACTAATGAAGATATAGAGATTGCTAATGCTCAGATGCAGAAGATATCTACTTATATTAATGCTTATTCGCAGGAAATGACAGATAGTCTTAATGCTTTTAATAAAGAGAATACTGAATATCAGGCAAAAGTACAAGAAGCTACACAACAAGCTCAGATGAATGCTCAACGAATTCAACAAGAAGCTCAGTTTGATAAAGATAGAACTATACAGCAATCTCAGACTTCTGCTCAAACACGGCAAACTCAAGCCCAGATAAATTCTACAGAAGCTCAGCAGGAAGCATCATTAAAACTTCAAAAAGAACAACAAGAATATCAGGCTAAACTTTCTAAGTATTCAAGTCAGCTTCAGTCATACCAGAATGATGTTAATAAAGAAGTCCAAAGATGGACAAATGAAGAATTAAATAAAAATTTACAAGTATTTCAAAATAAGTATTCTAATGGGCTTCAAGAATATTCTGCTAATATGCAGAATGAATTAAATGAATATAATAAAGAGAATACTGTTTTTAGAAATCAACTTGATGAGGAAATACAGGAAGCGAGTAATCAGCAAACAAAGGATTCTTCTGAGTATAATGCAAAACTTCAAAAATATTCTAATGAAGTTAATGCATATCAGGCTCAGGTTAATACATCAGTTCAGGAATATACTAATAATTTGCAATCAGATATACAAGAATATCAACAAAAATTATCAAAGTATTCAAATGAACTTCAATCTTATCAGGCTGAAGTTTCTTCAAAAATGCAAAATTATAATGCAAAAATTCAAAAACATACCGCAGATTATCAATGGTTAACAGGACAATATCAACAACTTTCTGTTGAATATCAACGTGGTTTACAATTAATACAAGGAGTTAATAATGCAAGGAGTTAATTATGGCAGATAGAGCTCAAGGGGCAGTATCGTTTACTCCAATAGTAACAATATCTGCTGATTCAGATGCGGATGCAGTAGATGCGATACATCATAATATTAAAGGTTCATTAGGAGGCGACTTAACATTTACTGTTCAAGATGGTGATGATAATTGGTTTTATGCTCCTAATGTAATAGTTTTAGGGGCTAATGATGAAGAATTATTTGGAGATGGAGCATCAGATAATAATACCGACTTAGTTGGAGCTTCTGGAGACCAAACAAATGGGCCGAATGAAGCTGTTGGTTCAGCAAGCACTTTTACAGATGGTTCTTTAGCTGATTTAAATGCAGATAAAGTATGGTTTTTATTTGTTAAAAATACAGGAACTAGTGATACTAGTGGGACAACAACAACTAATAGTGTTTATTTTACATTAGATGATAATGATAGTACTGCTTACAATACTACTGATGCTATAGAAGTAGCATCTGGAGAAGCGTGGATGGGTAGAATAAATGGAACAGTAATGGATGAGATACATATTATTTCTGGACAAGCTAGAGCAGCTGGGACAGCGGCTACAGTAAATAGTAGTGCGGATGTTAGATGTACTGTAGCGGCTTTGGTTGAAGATGTAGCTTAATGTCTGTACATAAAATATCAGTAAAACAATTAGTAAGTAGAGTTCACCAAGTATTCCCGGGAGCTCCTGAGAATTATGTTTTAAATCTTGTTAATGATGCTTTAGTAGAAATTGGGATG
>Ga0080013_1001793_pt1 | contig 27305 bp, 21 predicted proteins | sample ETNvirenome_6_85_FD_69236 | JGI IMG/M metagenome (GOLD analysis project Ga0080013, IMG submission 69236) | Marine viral communities from the Pacific Ocean - ETNP_6_85 (SPADES assembly) (version 2) | ecosystem: Environmental > Aquatic > Marine > Oceanic | place: Pacific Ocean | collected 2013-06-19 | reverse complement strand
AATAATGGCCTTGTCAGTAGGGTTTGTTGAGTCTTTCTTGCCATAACCCCGATGATTGCCTACCGCGATAAATAAGTAAGCTCCTATCTCCACCAGAACAGCGCCGTAATCAAGCGCTTCGCCGGCATCAAATCTTTTAGTAAAATCCTCTTTCTTATCCTGATCTAAACCACCAGCACGTGCTTGGGCGATTTTGACAAACTCATTATCGGGGGGAGCAAAAGGTGCTGTGCTATAGTCGAAACTGTCGTAAAATTCAACGTGTTGTTCGTGCGTTTTGACAAACTCGCTGATCAGTCGATAGCACGGATCAACTGAGTTGATATTAATGAATGCGCGGTCTTCAATCACGTTGTTGCCGACATGTGCGATTCCATATTCTGTCTGTTGTGTTTTAGATAATTTGTGTAAAGTTCCCATAATTTCCTCTTGATATTACTCCTTTTTTCCTATCATTAGAATTTCTCTAGCCTTTTTGGCGCTATGTGTTCCATCGGCATTTTTCTTTCGACGACCTGCCGTATACGTTACATCAAAATAGATGATTTTATTATTGCCCTGCCGAGATTCAAAGAAGCTATCTCCGATGTCTCTATTAGACATCATAGCGTATGCTCCTATACTTGTCAAGTCGTTTAAAAACTTAATTACTGACTCTTGTAAATCGTCATCAAAATCAACACCATACTGTGTGAATGATCCTCGATATGGAGGATCCAGAAACACATATGAGTTAGGGGTGGCGGCGCTTAAGGTCTCGCGAAAATCTCCAGTCATGAGAGTACAGCGCTGGAGAGCCTTCTTCCACTCTAAGACGTTGTCTTTGTCGTATACCTTGTCTTTCTGATTTAGCAGACCAGACGGCGTGCCAAAGCGACCGTCAGTGTTTTTGTTAATCTGCCAGATTCCATTAAACCCCGTCTTCATGAGGAAATAGAGAGTTGCGGCTTCTTCGGTCCTTGACCACTTTTTGTAATCAAAAGCATGTTCTCTCCTCAAGTTATAGTAAAAGACCTTGCGTGCTTCTTTGTCCAGAGGCAGATACTCCGTAGAGAGAATGTCCAATCGCGTCATAAAATCTTTACAATCATCCTTAATGGCCGCATAAATGGCCATGATGGACTCGTTGGAGTCGTTGAGAACAAACGTCGCACTGGGGTTCTGGTCATATGCCCATATAAACATTGCGCCGGCGCCCAAGAATGGTTCCATGTAGTGATCGAATGAGTCTGGGAGGATTTCTTTTTGTTTATACTTCTTCAAGAGGCGAGTCTTCCCTCCGGCCCACATAAATAACGGCTTCATACAATCTCCATAATTTGCTTAGCGACGGCTCCGATATTGCGGAAGCCGGGATCCATTATAGCATGGTTCTCTCCTTCAAGCAACAAAGACAGTTCATCTTTATATTTTTGACCTTGAAAGGTTTTTCCGGAAAAGACCATAAAGAAGGGCTCTTCCACGGTATTATATTTTTCGCGTACGATGCGTTTTAAGGCGGGCGAAAGAAACTTATAAGCGCGCTCGTGCGCGTTGCCACCATTGTTACCTGTCTTTTTTTCCACATACAGGCGCTCTTCGGTGAGGGTGTTAATAATAAGTGTGTCGAGCACAATGCCACGGCCAGCGCTGTATACTTGCAGTTTGGGGGGCTTGTGGATAACCGTATAGTGGGAAGGTAGTGCAGCCGCTATAAGGGTTGCAAAATCTTCTTCCCCCGCATCTCCGACGATGCGTGCCCCCATTTGCCAATTGTCTCTTTGTGATAGTGCTGTCGCACCCATCTTGCCTCCTCATTAAAAATGCGGCACCCTATTTTTCCAACCGGAGTGCCAGCGGTTTGTTAACTACTCGCCAGCGGATGTGGGGGTGTTTTTTGTAGTACCGGTAGCGTCCGTGGTGGGGTTTGTCGTACCACCTGTTGTATCGGTCGCTTCGGCGGGTGTGCCAGCGGTAGTCGTCGCAGAAACTTCGACAGTAGCCTTAGCCTCTGTTGGTTCAGTGTTGGTAGTGTTGTCAGACACAGTAGCTGGATCCACGCTGCACGTGCCATAGGCCGTTGCAACAACGAGAACTCCTCCTACTACGCTAACTTGGACCTTCCATCGAGTCCATAGTGATTTTAACCATTCCATCTTATATCTCCTTTGTGAATAGTAAATTGCGGCAGAGTATTTACCCGCTCTGCCATCGGTGTCTCAAACTAACTGGTTTACTTTCCGTTCATCAGTTCATTAAAGGCTTTATCTACATCGCTTGAGCCGCCGCCATATGAAGTGGTCTCACGTGAGCGTGATTCGGCACTTTTATTGCCCGAAAGTTGCTCATCCAGAATAGCATCAATCTGTTCTGGCGTGTGGCGTTCAAAGAGGCCGGCGAAGTCCGGCATGCGATCGAGGAGGGCGGGGATCGCTTCCGTGTCCTCAAGCAATGAAGATGTGTTGCGCCTCATCTTCATGTTAGTTTGGGGGTATGCGCCGGGGGTTGTCGGCTTAGTGTAAGTCAAGGTGATGTCGGTCCCCTCATTGGCATCTGTGACATCTCCGTATTCCGGGTCAAGAATGTAGCCCAGCAACAGCTCATAAGCCTTCTTGCCGTAGCCATACACCTTGATTCCTTCGCTCTCGCGTCCACGCACCACCACAGGGGAGAAGTAACGGGCGCGAACAAACAGAGACTTAGCAAGCTTCTTGCTTTCCTCGTCGTTCTTCCCAACTCCTTCCTTCCATACTGCGGATGCAAACTCGCAAATCGGACAGTGTTCTCCGTAATTGCGCTTTGGACACAAAATTCCACCGCGGTGTTCTCCAACGTTATAGTGGAAAAACATCTCCTTTAGTGGGTCTCCATCGTTCGTGGGAACGATGCGAATATCTTGGTCGCCCTCATCTGGCTTAAACCAGATCGAATCTCTGCTATCTCCTTCTCCGCGAAGGGATGCAAGCTTCTTCCTCATTAGTTCCATGTTAATTGACATTAGTTTCTTCTCCTTGTTGTTGTTGTTGTAAAGTATACCGAGCTTTCCTCGATATCTAATGTATCACTCTTGCTCTAGCTTGTCAAGAGTCTTTTGGTGTTGTATTGCGTTAGTATGGGCAACGCAGAACCCAAAGTCTGGTAAGTGTGTTTCATAGATTGCATAGGAAATCTTCCGATAGGCATTCCGAGGCTTAGTTTTCAAAATGTCTACCAATTTTTTATGCAACCCGCTTTCTGATTCTAATCTTTTGTCGTTTATACACATATAATAACACAGCTCCCTCTCGATGTCAAGGTCGAAAAGCCATTTTTCTTCCAATTTCTTCATGTCCAAGAGAGCAATAGAGCGAATACGATTAACCGCACTCGGTCTAGAAACGTTGCCGATGTGAGCCTCATTGTGTTCAAAATAGTTAAGATAATGAACGCATGAGAAAACGGTCTCATTGAGAATATCATAATATTCTTTAAGGTTAATATTGCTGTGGACTTTCTCGATGTTTTCATTAGATAAAATAGTGAGACTCCGAAAAAGGCCTGAGCGGGCATATTCCTGTAGGATTCCGTAGGCCGCATTCTCCATAAGCCGCGGAACACCCGTCAATAGCTCAATATCGGGTTTAATATAAAAGAGATCTATTTCCTTATTCTTGAGCTGCTCCAAGATGCCAAGACTATAAATGGAGCTAAAGGATGAACCAAGCACAAAGACCTGTACTCTTCCCTTTAAATCTTTGAAAAACTTGGTGACTTGGGGAACACTGGTTTCATATTCTTCCGGGGTTTCATGCTTCTCTAATCTAAAATTTCTTTCTGATGTCTCTTCGATAGAACTATTGAGGAGATATACATCATATTGAGGAATATTAGCAAACTTGCTAGCGATAGCCGAGGCGCCATTTCCTATACCCACAACAGAAATCATAACTTAAGCTCTCCTAAGTCAAAAAAGTTCTTCCCTGCTTGAATATTAACATTAAAGGTGCCTATTTGATTGGCCGCAAAAATGTCTCTAATCTCGGGGATCAGGTCTCGCTCGTCTTCAGCGATATCCAGCACAAGCTCATCATGAATGATGTGGGAAATAAAGCTCTTCTTGTCAGATAGCATATCTGAAATAACCATCGCTCTCTCCAACACCAAATCGGAGGTCGTGCTTTGAATAAGGTAATTAAAGGCTTTCCTTTTCTCCACTTCTATTCTTCTCCCGAATGGAGTGTTAATATACCCATTCTCGTAGTATTTGTCAAGAAGAATTTCACGATCATAACAATCACTCTCAATCACGTTGGAATCGGGATTGTACAACCACCCAAAAAACAATACTTTAGCTTTATCGCGATCCACCGGTGCATCGTCCTTGTTGAACACATTCTCTATGTTCCACTGATGGATATCGCCGGCCGGCTGCGGACCATCTAGAAGTGCCAGTACGGTACGAGGCTCAGCCCCATTGTAGTCAAGTGATACAAACCACTCGTTGTGAGGCTTGAGGATGCGCCTGAAGTCTTTCTTCATGGTTAGTATAGGGAAGGAAGTGGACTCATTCGTCAGGCGGCCGGTCTTGGTGCCGAAAAGGTTGTAATCGATGTAGCGACTCCCCTCCATGATCTTTTTTAAGCCGAGCCGGTTGTTGGTACTGGTGAACATAGACTTGCAGTCCGAAATATCGATATTGAGGGGCCGGTGGCGAATGCGATGAAGCAATTTGGATGCCCCCACGAGAAAATCATAGTTAGGCGCTTTCTCACAGGATTCAAATACATGTTCGGTAATCTGGTTTTTGATCTCACAAAACTCCATAAGGGCATCAGAAGGAATCAGATCGAAGATGCAGTGCTCATTAAAATCGATCTTGGCAAGCGTAAAAGACTTATAAAAAGCTCTCATCTTTTGAGTGCTTGCTTTGTAGGAGGGAAGCAAGCTTTCCGGGCACACATCCTCCAAGGATTTACCACCGCTCCATAACCATGCATATTCAATGTCGGACCCCATCACAGAACCACCAACGCGCCATGTCCGAGTTAAATCCGAAGGAATCTCGTCAAAGTAAAGGTTCCCGTCTTTATATACACCCACACATTCAGTTTTATCATCAAGTGTTTGAAAGTACATCTATCCTCTCTTGTTCATGTACTTTAACACGATATGACCTGTCTGTCAAGGAGCCGCTGTTATCATAAGTGGGGGCGATGGTCTTTTCAAATAGATTAAGTGCTGACGTCATCCCTTTTGTATTCAGCACACTGAGAACATCACGCCTTAAGGCAGTCTTTGTACTTTCTTTTATTTTTAACTCTTTCTCCTCTTGGAGGCGGATGTCCATGTAAAATTTCAAGAAGGTCGACTCCGGATAAGTGGCATTTAAGAGATCGAGGGTATAGTTTTCCGGCGTCACGACGTTACTGCGCGTAGTCCCATCTGCACAATATTCTACTTTTACATGAATATATTTTGTAGCATTGTAAATATCTAGCAAAATCTGCTTGAAATTTTCATAATAGGTTAGATGGGCAGAGATATATGCACGGGTCAAAATAGACGTAGTGCTTGGGTAGCCACTTCTCGTAGCATACTGAATCATTTCATTAGAACCAATGTCGGCAATCAGGCGCCATGGGGTGTGCATATCTATAGAAAATCCATAACTACGACACGCATTAACATAAAACTCCCAGTTGGGGCTGTTTTTAAACATCTTAATCTTTGCATCGTCGTTCGTGCACGACTCTTTTGCAATTTCAATAACGAGCCCAGTGGCACTCATAGGACACAGTGCACTTTTCACAAACCCCGGATAAGTAAAGGGTTCGAGTTGAAGTTGCGTCTGGAGAATATTTCTCATTTGTACTAAAAACTCATCGAAGTCTTTAAATGTAACTCCGAGAGTTCGGAAATTTTCCGCTAGGCCCTTCTTAGAGGCAATTGAAAAGTTTCGAAAAAGAGTACGCGGACTTTGATAAGCCTTTTGCACTTCTAAAGTCGACAAAAAGGGATCGTCAGCACGTATTTGACCACTCATGACTTTTTTTCGAAACTGCATAGAGAGATCCTCAAACGCTTTTCCTACAAAATCTATAATTTGAAAAGTGTTGGCTGCACTGCGATTGGTTTGAGTTAACCCCCGAAGGGATGTGGTCGGCTTTACTTCTATCGGCACATAAGCAGTACTCACTCTTCCATATAAATATTTTTCGGCCAAGCGGAAGTTTATTATATTTTTATACTCTGTCTTCATCATTTCTCCCGTATAAACGAGAGACTTGCTAAAGAGATGGCGTGTGCTTTCTGCATTATTTTGTTTGAAATATTTTGACATTGAAATTGGTTCCTTTAGAATGCGCCTGGGCCGGGCATGCTTCCACCGCCATAATCTGCATCAGCCTCATTGGTGGGAGTGGGATCTGGGTTTTGTTCTACGGTATCTTCCGTTTCAGCAGGCTCAGTTCCCATATCCATGGTCACTTTCTGTTTCTGAGTTCGGCACTTTTTCACACCCTGATCCGCGCTGTCTACCGCTGTTCCGGTAGCGGGGTCCTCGCCGGGTTTTTCTTTGGAAGAAACCCACGACGCCAGTATCTGGCTGCTCCGTTCACCTTCAGCGATGGTGTGCTCCGACTTGGTAATCATATAATAACCCCCCACACCATACCGGCTCAGTTCATAGGTGTCCACGGGGAAAGGTCTCTTCGTGACGGGATCCAGCCCTTCGTATCCCGTTGTGTCGGGAGCAAAGCCACGGGGATCTACAAAGATATAAACTCCCGGAAAAGTATTGGGAAGCAAAAAAGAATCGATGGTCACATTATATACTTCTCGGAGCTGCATCAACCCATCGTATCCCTCTTGTTCAAACCGTAACTCTTTTAATCCCTTGGCCGACTTTTTATCGAGGCGAATGTTTTTGACGATTCCCCGGGCGTCACCCATCACATAGTGATATATACCGCTAGCGGCATCGATGCCTACGTCACCCGTCATCAACTCATCTGGCCGTACCCGGCCGGCATAAAACATCATATAGTTATGTTGATTTTCTTGGCCTAGGGTGCGCGGACCCATAGCTATTCTAGAACCCATCGTATTTAAAAACGGGCCGAGTTTTGCATGAGCTGCGCCGGTGAACACATCATCGTGATCCTTGGGTTTTTTGCCTTTATTGATGAGCCTCTGGTATAGCGTGATGTTATCCATAGTACCCAGCTCAGAATAGGCTGATACTGTGGCGCTGTGAAGGGATGCTCTTTGGCGGAACTTGTCACCTCCGCAGGCATTGTCGTTCAAGAAGTTACGCAAATAGTTTTTCATAAAGTCGTTCAAAAAGGCACTCAGCGTATAGCCCGTTCTATCTCTTGATAATATTTTATCGGTCATCCACTCACTATAATATTTGAGGGAAATCGGTATTTCTCCGAGTGAAATATTTACATATTCCTTTCTCTTGAAAGGGTTGGCAATTTCCATGGGCCCTAGCAATACTCTAAGTTGTTGAAAGTTTTTTTGCATGCTTAGAAGTATTTTTGCTTCTTTCTCTTTGACTTTTTCCGCTTCCTTGATCGCCTGCATTGATTCGAGGCCGGCCGGGTATGCCGTGTTTAATGCCGTATATATACCATCTAAAATCACGTCTATTAAATCGTATAAGAAAAAGAACGTTACCTGTCGCCTATCGCTTCCGTGCCGCTTAGCTTCATCGCCCTCTAAGTGGGGTGTATCCAAATGACCTTGAAGAGCGTTTGCTCTATTGTTCAACTCAGCTTGCTTTTGGGCGCGCTGCGCGGATTTGGCTGCCTGCGCTCTCAAATTCGCAATTTCCGTTTTAACCATCGCTTCATTGAGTATTTGATCATTACTATTGTACACAGGCAGGACGCCGCCAGTCGCAGCTTCGTTTAAGCTTTTTAAGGGTAATTTATAATAATACATTCGGTCGCGCTTTACAAGACGGCTCATCAACCCTCTGAGGTTTCGGGTTTGTAATGCTTTAAGTGCTTTGGAGTCATCCGTATCAATGGCGGGTGGTGTCTCCCCCCTAGCCTTATCCGTGGCCGCATCGAAAGCTTGTTGCATACGGAATTTATAAGCGTCCACAGAATCGGCGGTGCTTGATGCAAAAATATCATAATAGTAATCATCAAAAAAGTCTTCTACATATGCCAAATAGTTAATCGTGAATGTAACTCTTCCCGTCTCGTCGAAATCAAAAGCGTGGATTGTAGGAGTAAGCTCCAGTGTTACAAAACTCTGTGCGATGGCCTCATCAATCGCTTCCTTATCAGCCCGCCTGACGTCGAGCTTTTTGGGAATAGCATAACCCACAACGACCTTGAGTCTAAAATCTAGTTTTTCTGATGGATCTAATATGGTGTCATTTGTGGATGTATTGCAGCCCGGCGGTACCTTATCTTCGATTTTGCCTGTTTTCATCGCCAGATCTGCATATCGAAAAGGAACGTCGCCACCACGCGGCCGCAATAGTTCCGCAAAACTTGTAGCGTGAATCTTGACTTCAGCTTTTATGCTCTTTTTTACAGCAAAGGGGTCAGAACCGTCATATGTCCACTTAAAACTCTTGAGGCCAACCCCATACCCTCTCCTATTTTTATTTTTTAGCATGTCCGTTATATCTGTTGTAAATGTAGACTTGGGAAATGTGATCGGTGTTTCTATCAAGCTTCCATCAGCTGCCGTACTTACTTTATAGAAAAGTACCAGCGGCTGAAGCTGAGAGAGTACTTCGTGGGGAATGCTAAACAGGGCGCTTGTGGCGCCGCCTTGAGTGAGCCGATTGAGAAATCCAAAAGGGGACCCCCCCGCCATTATGCACGCTTGGGAGGTTTTTTTGGGGTATCTAGTCTTTTTTACAAAGTTGCCCGATCGGCGCATTTCCACCAAAGGAAAGATGTTGCTTTGAATGAAGCATTGCTCGCGAAAAGGAGTACCTAAATAGTTCTTGTTTGCAACGAAACCACCTATGCCCTTGGATGCAACAGAGCCACTAGCCGCATCGATGGCATCATTTTCGGCATCGAGGTCTTCGACTGCATCGTCTGCTAAGGCGCTGGCGATCCAACCCAGAGGACCTAGCGCCACTTTCCCCGCTGTATTGAGGTTACCGATAAACTCTTGGGTGCCGCGGGCGGCCTGGCCCAGGTAGCCCTGCGCGGCGTTCTTGTCTTTGTCGTTCGCGGCGAGGAATTGGCTATGGAGATTTTGGAGCAGAGTAAACTGAGCGTGCATCGTTTTCCAGGCGGCGGCGGCCATTTTCAATTGTGCTCTGGCCTCTTCAGGGTTGGCTTTGACGCCAGAAGCTAGGTCTGCATCGGGCAATGCAAGGAGGGCCTCGGTCGCGGCTAGTGAGGCCTTGCACTCTGACCAAAGTGCGCCCTGATGGCCCTCTGTGGTGAGAGCAGCATCGAAAGGTTCAAGACTTAGCGCATTGGTCACGGCGTCCGGTAATTTGGCAGGCGCGGGTGTGCTACCTAGGGACTCACCAGCCTTCACGATGGCGGCGTTGTACAACTCACCCTGCGCCTTCAGGCGGTCGATGGCAGCCCGGGCGTTCTGACAACCCCCGTCATAGTCCAAGAACTGGCGCAGGTTTTTGTGTTCTTCCGATGTCAGATTTGGTGCGCACTTGTCAGACATATTCTATTTATCCTATTCCGAGCAAGCCCAGGACGGTCTCAGCTTGAAGTGGTATCGACAATAAGTCGCCCGGAAAGCAGTCGGACTCAGTTGGTCGCCCATTGTACCATGCAATGATCCACCAAAGTTTGGGATCGCCATAGTATTGATCGGCTAGATTATAATAGCGATCACCAACTGCCCAAATATGAGTGGTTGTGCTCAGATTTGTTCGATCAATTATATCGGGCTGATAAAGGATCGGCGTTTCATAATGCTGAATACTCTTAACATCATTTCTTTCTTTTCGCAAGAATCGATAATATTTGCTGCTATTGTTTAATATTTTATATCTGTTATATCTTGACATATTGTTTTTCCTTTTCGTGGCCCCTGTTTATATCTATTCACTCAACGAAATCTGCGGCCCAGCGTTGCTGCGATTCCTTTTCTTCGCTGGCGCGGACCTCTTCCTGTGTGGTGCCGGTGTCGCCCGCTTGGATCGAAAGGAGATATTCGTAGTTGGTTTGTTGGAGTTTTGAGCGACCCTTTTTGGAGTGACCCTTATCGTGCAGTCTATCTAGGCGCCTCCTATCGCTTCTTCTCCGGGCCTCCCCAAACATTCCCCCATAGTTCCGCGATTCGGCATTGAGGCGATCTTGGTCTGCCACTTGGCGGGCCCTTTCTTCAGCCTTACGGGCTTCAATCTTCTCGTCGTAACTCATCTCGCCCATCACATCTCCGGGAAACTCTTCTACACTTACTGCTCCATAAGGGAAGGACTTATCCATAAATTCCGATTTCTTGTCCGCGGTCCAGCCCAGTGTGGCCTCGTGTATGACCGTAAAATCCATACTCACTTCAATTAATTTGGGAAGGATGGTGTTTTGTTTCGGCTGAAGTACACCCGCTGCAGGATTTTCGAGATTATGATTTATATTTAAACTGGTGATTAATCCCAGAATTCCTTCGGAAGGATTATTGGTAGATGTGTATTGATCAAAATATGTTGCAGCCTTTGTCGAGCTACCAAACTCGTTGGGTGCATCGTTCGTTTTTTGTGCAAGATTCATTAACTTTAAGCGAACCAGCGGACTTTGAGATAAGACATCGCGCAGTCCGTTGTCGAGGCTTGCATATGTTGGATACAAAAACTGTGCAAGTCTCTGTAGTCTCGCGAGGTTCTCGTAGGCCTCCCCCATTGTGTCCGCGGGAATCTTCCAACCCAGCGTAAACCGCCGGGTGTTATTTTTAAACGTATAGATGCCGTCAGTACGACCAAATACTTTTTCTTCGTTCCAGTCGGAACTGTAGCTTTCCTGAAAGGTGGTGATAAAGGCTTTGAAGAAGACGTCGTTCTCGGATGGGAGATGATAGAAACTCAATACGGCTTCAGCATTGTTGGCTAAGCCATCGGTACTGGCTGGGCTTAGATGTCCTGCACGGGTGCCATTTCTATCGTTAAGTGTGATCTCTTTATAGCGTTGTTGATCAAACATTTTCATACTATCTGCCATTTTCTTTTTCCTTGTTCATTAGTTAAGTAGGGGCGTTATAATATCATTGAGGGCGGTCTCAATCTTAGAGGGCTTAACCTCCACGTCTTCAATATATACCTTCACCTCAACTTTTGGTGCTGGTTGATTTGCAGCCGGTGCACTGGCAGCCTTAAAGGCCATCGCATTTTGATTGCCGATGGTCGCTGAGGCCTTAGCATATTCAAAGGCCGTAGAGAGCGCCAAAGTAGGCATTAGGGGAATAGTATTGATGGCATCGGCGATTGCAACAATTTCGCTAGCTACTTGCGTCAAACCCGACGAATCTTGAGCCAATGACGAAAGATTGCCGGTAAACTCGGCGAAAGCAGTGAGGGAACCTTCCATCATCATCATTGCTGCGCCCATAGCCAAAAAGCCTCCAGCTAGGATTCCCATTCCTGTGGCGGCAAAGGGCGCTAGCTTCCCGATAATAAGAACGGCGGCGGTTAGGACCCCCAGTACAAGCGCAAAGGACAATAACTTCTCGGCATCTGCATGTTTAAACATCTTACCAAAGCCCTCACCCATTAAACCTATTCCAGCCGCTGCCAAGCCTATTCCTGCGCCTATACCGAGAACAGCCAAAGCGAGAGCACCTAGGCCCGGGCTAGCTGCGAGGGACATTTTTCCTAAAGCGAAAATGCCTAGCCCGAGAGTAACCAGAGTGCCTGCAAGGACACCTATAGCTTTATTGTCGATGCCCTTGAATGACTCGGCCATGGACGCAATACCCTCGGAGGCTGCCCAGACGCCGACGCCCACAAGAGCAACTGCGCCGGCAAAACCTAACAGTGCGGGCACGGATGCAGCTAAGCCGCCGCTTGCCGCGGCACTGCTAGCGCCAGCGGCTTTGATGGCGAGACCCCAAGAGAATATAGCTGCGACCATTTTGGCGCCAAAAATAACCAAGGCGCCAATAAGAAGCTTATCTAGATTCTCAGCCACAAACAGGAAAACGGTTCCTAAAGTTTTCAGAGAGTCGGAGACGTTATTTATAAAATCTTTATTCTGGGATAAGCTTTTTGCTAAGTCGTGGAAATGAATGATTAGTGGCTCTAGATGGGGGATCATGGTTCTAAGCAGATTTTTGAGCTTCTCTCCGATATCTTGGAATTCTTTGGTGCGGGCTTCAAGATCTTTTATTTCAGAACTCGACATCTGGGTGGCACCAGCAAGACTATCAAAGTTACCTGACATAAGCAGGGCCAAATCATTCACATCATCCAAGCCCGCGGCGTCAGCGTAGAACTTGCGTTGATAATATGACATGTCATCAAACGAAAGGCCCGTATTCGCAATGGCATCTTGAATCATCTGAAAACGTTCAGTAGGATCGGTGGTCATCATGAGATCCATTGCATTTACAAAGTTTCCACCCAATGCGGCGTTCAGCATTCCGGCCTGCTCAGCAGCGCCTTCGAAGGTATCAAATTTATCGGTTATCTTAAGGAGCTTGTCAATCGATAGACCCGTTGTTTTAGAAACAATAGAAAGATCTTTGAAAGCTTTGACACCATCACCCCCGAACTTGGCAAGCTTTCCACCAGCATTGGCGAAATCAGCTGCCATTTGCTTGGGAAGCACACCTATCTCGGCTGCGAGGCTGTTAAGATCGCGACTGGCCGCTGCGGAAGCGTCTTTGCTTAACCCAAAGGCCTTGGTGGACGTTTGCATGCCTTTGGAGTAATCCTCAAGGGACACCCCCTGCTTAGCCAAGAGGGCGCCTGTCTCGCCAATGGAGCGCTGTTGTGCTGTGGATATCATGGAAAAGTCCGTCATCGATTTGCGGAGGGCTTCGTGGGCCTTTGTTATTTCAGCAACTCCAACTCCGAAGCCGGCCATTTGGCGCCGGTTTTCAACCATTGCTAGCGCATGTTCCCGAGTCACGCCAGTATTCCGCATTAAAGCTGATGTTTCCTTATCAACTTCTAGAGTTATCGAAATTATGGAGTCGGCTAGAGCCATCAGGCTACCTTTGAGAAGTGCCTGAGCTGTTCCCAGTAGACCTGCTTTCTTTATCTGCTTTGCCATGCCGGCGATATTTGCCACATTCACGGTATTGTGCTTCTGGTAAGCCATCATTGAGTTTTGAACACTGCTTGTCATTCCCTTGATGGCTTCTTTGTTTTTATCCCGGGCTTTAGTGTTCTCCTCTAGACTCTTCGTCGACCGCTCAAGTTCGTCGGTGTCCGCCCGGGCAGCCTCTAGAAGTTCCAAAGCAGCTTTTCGGGATTCTTCGGTGGCGGCTGTATTCGCCATCTGCGCATCATACACGGCCTGCATTACCTGTTCGTGATTACGAGCCTGTTCAATTTCGTTTTGACGAATAGCTTGATCACGCTCGGAGGAGGCAGTACGTTGTTCTAAGAGCGCTTTTTGGCGCGCTAGCGCGTCATTTTCTTGGTTGAGTGACTCCATGCGCCGTTGAATCTGTTCAGGGGAGTCAGGGTTCTGAGCAGCCGATGCAGATGCACCCATACTATTAATCGCTGCTACAACATCATCAAGGGTGGCGGCCATACAAAAATATCCTTACTCAATAAATAGTTTGCCCACAAAAAGAAAGGGATTTAACCCTCTCCATATTTTTTCCCATAAGAAATGGGGGCCCGTGGACTATTTGCTTCCGTGAGGGTCTGTGTTTGGCGCCGCTGGTTGCCGGTGCCCTTTGATGCTTGCTCGATTGCTTCTTTTTCTGCTTCAAGCTGTTTCATCAGTCTTTCCACAAACCACTTACGCAGACCTACAGGCAAGTTGTAGGCCTCAGAGAGCGACCATCCTCCTGAATACTTCAGGAAGAAAAATTGCTCATACACGTTTTCCATGTAGTTAGGCGTCAGGCCAAAAAAAGTCGGCGGAAAGCGGAACCTCCAATTCGTTCTCGTAGTCGCACTCTGAGCATTCAAAGTGTTGTGTGAGATCGACATTAGGGTTCGCTTCTTTATATGCTGAGCGGAGATGGCGTGCGTCTATAGATGGAATGTTCTGTACCAGATAGTTGATGGCTTCAGAAGTCGTGTTTCCATTAACGGCGACGACCATGTTGACAAGTTGTCGGGTGATATTTCTTTCGTGTGTATTCTTTTGCTTGCGATCATGCTCTACTCCCTCTACAAAACGTCGTTCATCGGCGCCATTTAACAGACGAAAGGTAACTTCTAGTTTTGTACGGGGAAGAATTGTAGTAAAAGTGCCGTCATTGTTATTAGTGTTAACATATGCCGGCTCGGTGTATCCCGTATAGATGTTAGCATGATTAAGATCGAATCCATACTCTTGAGAAGTGCCGCATTCGGGACACGTCACTGTAGTATTGTAGTCATTACCGTAGGCCGACACGCGAGCAGCGATGATAAGAGCGTTTCTATCACCCACCAACAAAGAATCTGGATGGATTCCTTTATCAATAATAATGCTGCCTAATACTCGTTCAAGTGCAACGCCTTTCTTGAGAAGAGTTCTCGATGTAAGCATATCCTCTTCTTTAGCCGTCATTTGCTTGATTTCAATAGTCTCGGCACCATGCAGCGGATGACCTTCAGGGTAGTAGGCGCCTTGGGACGGTAAATCTACCAACTCGGTGGGAACAATAAACGAAAAGTCGTTTGTTTCCGTATTTTGGATTAATTGTTGAGTGGGCGACGTATCTGCATTGGTTTGAGCACCCATTCTATCACTGTTTCTGGACAATATACACCTCTTTTGAAATATTGTATGTGAACATTATAGCATGTTTAAATGATTGTTGTACTAGGATTGGAAGAAAGTTGTTGCTTCATCGCCGCCTGTAGCGCGAGAAGGACCGCCGGGGGTCTGAAGTCGTGCCCAATCGTAACGAACTTCAAGGGTTAACTCAACCAGATCATCGGTACCGTACGCAAGATCACCATATTTAACATTTGTAATAAATCCATTCCAGAGGGTCCACTTCTCGATCTCGTTACCATCACCATCAATCTGTGAGATATACACTGCTCCGAGCGCACCCGCGGCGCGTGATTTGGACATAGTGCCAAGCGAGTTGGGGTTGGAAGGAGGGGTATAACCAGAAAGGTTAATGATATCGGAAAGAGTCGCAGTCATATCGGGGTCGCGAGGATCCACCAAAGTAATCGTGATGGGTTCCCATTTTACTGAACCGGGGTAGTAGAACGTGTGGTTCAAATATTGGTGTTCTGACGTTTCAATAGTAAACGCAGGCTTGTTGACGGACTTGGCATACCACAGAAGAGACCCTCCTTGTGGTGCGCTGATTCCTGTAAATTCGATCTTGAACCTAAACTGGCGCTTAGGATCTTTGAGTTGTGTGCTTTCGGCAAAGTTGTCTGACCAGAATGGCATTTTAAATGGCTCCTATGTTCATTTCTAAATAGTGTTCAGATTTTTTTTAGTCATCAAATGATGCGCCGGTTGAGGCAACTACGAAGTCGATTGCAATATATTCAATCGAGCGCGCTGGTTTAACCATAATCTTCGCATACATGATGTTTTGATCAATAAGATCGGGGGTGGTAGTTGATGAATCAAGAATCAACTTGTAGTCAGAGATACCGAAGTTGCTCTTAACATTGGCAAGGAACGGTTCAACGAGGCCGATGAAGCGGTTCCATGTAGTTTGGACATTCTGTTCAAAAAGAATCTTAGTGGAGATGACCGAGATTTGCTTCTTCAAGTAAATCACCAGACGTCGCACATTGATTCTATCTAGCGCAGATTGTCTTTGTTGAAGTGTTTTCTGGCCGAAGACCACAATTCCGCTAGATGGGAAGGAGGCAATCGGGTTGATGTTTGCTTCGTATAAGAGATCGCGTTCTTTCGAGGTGAGCTTCTCGGTAACTGCCGCTACTGGGATTCCAGCTGCGCCTTCGGAAAGGCCGCCGCGGTTGAAACCAGCAGGAGCGAACCAAAGTTGAGCTTTCTTCTGCGAACTTGCAAGGACACCTAACATAGCTGCGCTTGGCGGAAGCCACACTGCGGCGCCGTTAGTGGCGTCACGTGTCTGAACCCATGGGTAGAAAGTACAGCCATAGGAGGAATCAATCCCGCGATCTCGCAGCGCTGTGGCCGCGGCTTGTGGAGTGGTTCCAATGCGATCAGATGCAGAGGACTTGTATTCTTCTGCAACCGGGATGTATACATCTGGTAGATCAATAAGCGCCATTGTATCGGCGCGGGATTCACAAACGTCAACCATTTGCTGTGTGAGTGAAATATTGGTGAGGCCCGGTGCAGCGAGAAGATTCATCTCGACCGCTTCAGGATCAGCCACAGTATCGATGGCGCGCTTGAGAGTGTAGTAAGCAGCGCTGTTTTTCACAGTTGCCGCGGCGCTCATTCCCTTGTTATATAAGGGATCTGGAAGCTTGATATCGAAGCCATCGAAACCACCCCAGAACGGAGCAGTGAAAGAATCGTATCCAGCATCAAGGAGCTTGACATAACCACCAGACATCGCTGTGTAGGACTTGTTGTCGCTACGGGAGCCTGATGTATAGCGCATCTGAGTACTTGTGACCGTCGGGTCCGCTTGTAAGTTATCCATCGTGAAAATGTAAGCAAATCCGTCGATGCCGGTGAGGCTTACCTCGGAGTTGTCCGCCAACGCGGAGAACTGGCTGCTCAATAAATCTTGAACATTGCCGCAACTTGGGTCGTATTTTGCCGATCCCGATGAACGCGTTGGTGAGAATCCGAAGAACGCTTTGCGAGGATCCGTGATACCGCCGTCTGACGCGGAATTGCGTAGACGAACCGAGGGGAACGTTAACATCGTAGAGCAAACATCGTTCAATGCGCCGGACAGGGTAAATGTATTAGAGAACGCACATGTTGCAACACTTGAGCCGCTGGCGAGGGTAATAAAACCGTCAGCGGGACCGGAGGGGGCCAGTATCGATGCGCTCGTCGCTACCAGAACCTTTGGAATATCGGACCACTTAGGAGGACCGTAGTAACCAAAAGGCAGAAGCTTTTCAAGACCGGTTGCGCCGGCGGCAACATCTCCATTCATATCTACGTAAACGTATTTAGATTGGTTCGGGTATTCGCCGTATTCTTTAAGTCTCTTTTCGGTGTCGTCCCATGATAAAAAGCGATCGCCCATTTTACGAGCAATATAGTTAGGTGATGTGGGATCAAGACTTAATTCGTCAAAGCGCTCCAGAATCTGCATTGCATTATCAGAGTCGCTCATTTGGCGGATTAATACTGAGAAAGTACCATAGTCTGTCGTGCTTGTGTTTGACTGGCGAATGTTGGCAATAGAAATCTTAGCATTTTGGTTGAGCCAAGATCCATGGCCGCGGCCAATCAATCGGAATAGTTTTTGAGTTCCCGCTGGGTTGAAATCATCGGCAAGACCCGTATCTTGTCCGATAAAGTAGCCGGTAACAGCTTCGCGCGCGATACAGGTTGAACCAAGTCGGTTTGCAGGGCTTGTGCTATTGCTACTGCTGAGGTGAATAGGTATAATAGCTCCGTACATCAGCTTATTTAATCCCCAGCCGGCACCCTCAATCCCATCGCGAACTTCCTGTTCATAAGATTCTCCAAGCCAGTATGATTCGCGTGAAGAAGTAGGATAAAAGTTTCCTGAAACCATTAGCTGTGGGTTGGTGTTGAAAGTTTGACGCAAAAACTTAGAGCTGGTATCATCTAAACTGAAGTCGTATACTTTCTCATCGCCGGCGCCGTTTAGGTGGACCGCTTGGAAGATTCCGTTGTCATCGGATTGTACAACAGTGCCAAGATTTGCGGCTTTGTCTCGGGGGAAGACCACAGAGGCAGACTGAAGCAGTCCTCCTGACATCATCATCAGTCCCGCTTCCAAATACCAGATACAAGCTAAGCTGCCCGTGCCATTGACCATCGTTGGACCAGTTGGGGTCGAGCCTGTAGAATGTGCAAAAGCACCAGATGGCCATACAAACAGGCCGAAAGCGCCGCCACCCTGATTCGTGTTAATCAGGTTTTCGGTACGCCAGCCGGCTTCAGAGCTGAAGAACGGTCCAGTAGCAGCATCGGCATCCGGGGCTTGACCTCCCAAGGTTCTGACATAAGTAAGAGGTGCAATTCCTGAGTTCAGGAACGCTTTGGCCGCATAGGTGCCGTAAATCGGCGACTGTGTGTTTAGTCCGTTACGGAAAACATCGCCACCGGCATTACCGGGAACGGTTTCACCGAACATACTAACAAAGTCGGAATATGCCTCAACCTTTACGGGCTGCATGGCTAATCCAGTGGTCGCACGACCAATAACAACCGGCCCCATATCGGTTGGGGAACGGGGGATAAACGAGTTATCAATCTCGTTAATAAAAACTCCGGGGGAGACAAACTTAAATTTCTTTACTGACATGATTCGGCAATCCTCATAAATATTAATTGTCTTAAAGACGTCACAATCATTACTTAAATAGTATTTGGGATTCCAAAAGGATGAACCAAAAGTAGAAAATAGGGTTTACTTCCTGAATTAGTCTTCTAAAAAGCCCGGCTGTCCCGGAAGTGGAGAAGACTCGCGCGGATAAGTCACTTCTACTACACTTTCGTCTAGCTTAACGATTGGGCGATCATCATTTTCGCCTTCGCCGATGAGGTATCCCAGAATCCTGATGTTGATAGTTGTTTCGAACACTCTAAGGTCATCTCCCAAGTCGGCAATGTTGTTGGAGTGAGTAAAGTTCTGATCGATGAATGCTTCATAAATATGTCCATTTCTTCTAAGCAGGAATGAGTTGATTTGACCAGTTCGGGTCATAAAAGGCTGTACTATCTGATTCATCTGTTCCTGATATTCCGTTTTAATAAGAATCTTGTATTCCACGTTTACATATACAGGGATTGGGATTGACAAGCTCTGAATAACAACTTTTTTGTTTATACGGGGATAATAGTTCTGTAGGACACCACCATTATTGGTGCGCGTTCCGTCTGCAACCGCAAAGTTACGCGTTTTGTCTTGTTTAATCTTGCGGGCAATAACCATGCGACCAGTGCGGCCGTTTTCGCCCTGTTCATAAATATGGGCCTGATAGCTCCCTTTTCTTTCTGGGTCTTTGGTGATTCCAGTGCGCTCAATACTTAAAACCGGCAGAATCAGCGAGCCTTGGGTGTCGCGGAGTTCACGTTTGGCTTTTATTTGATATGCGCGCTCGGGAGTTTGCCAAAAAACAGGCACGTTAGTGTAGCCGGCATTGGTTTTGGCGCTCAAATCTAGATCTTCCTTGATCCAGGAAGTAATTGCATAGTCAATTGTCTCGATAGTGGAGGCAAGCATCCCTATCTCTTCTAAAGTGGTGTCGGTAGCACCCACTGGTAACTGGGCGAAGTCAAAATCATCAGGTAGCATCAAATAATCCCTTTCTAGCGCGTCGGCATGTGGCTGTTATCTCAAAAGTGTGGTCAACCTGACCAAATAACTTACGAGGCTCAGACAATTTAACTATCTCATAGTATATTTTACCATATAAAATAAAATCGCCCTCGCGGACAAATAAGTCCTGATCTTCGGTCAGGCGTCTTTTGTGAAAGTGCACCGTAACTATTGAATCCGAGTCAACTCCTACCCCAGAGAGGTAAGACGTTGCTTCTTCGTTAAACTCCACAAGTGCATAAATACGAACTGGGGGTAAGTAGGTCTTTTCAATCGCTTCTCCGTACAGTCCATGGAAATCGGTAGCTTCCAAATCGATAGGATAGTATAAAAGCTGTTGTCCGATGACCTTCTCGATAAGTTCGTCGTTGACCTGCTTTACAAGATCGCGCTCTTTCTTTCCCAAGAAGAGGGGCGGTGGTGGCGATTTCGGTCTTTCCCATTCGTTTGACATTTAATCTACCCCACAAAAATCGGTAAAGGAGAGTTTTTAAACACATTCTGAGTAGCATCGGCCGATTCTGAATCGTATTTGACCAACTCTTTGTATTCTGTCTCTTTGAGCATCTCCGATAGCTTATCTTTCAGTTGCTGTTGCTCATCTTTGGCTTGGCTTAAAAGTTCTTGATGATTTAGAGTCACACTCTCGCCCGGAATAGGCAATGTGGTGAACTTTCCTCTGATTTGAGCCAACATCTCTTTACACAACGCCAGACAATACTTTCTCACCCACTGTTTACCAATGGCATTGATATTGGCATAGGGAATGTTGTCGAAAGGAAGGGTGTTCATATTATTAACCCCATCCACTCCATCTTTATAAGCGGAGTTGGACGCAAATACATCCAGATCTTGGACATAGAACTTCACCCACATGCTATCAAGCTCAGTGAAGTCCCAATGGCCCGGTTCGGGGAAAAGGCGTAGCTTATTATCAATTAGTTCATATGAATAATGAGAAGTGCGGGTAAAGATGTTGTCTTCATACATGATCGCCTGCAGTTTGTTCTGCCATGTGGGAATCATTTCGAAAGTAGAGTCGTCGGCAAATTGGCCATATGTACTCATATTGCCCACAACGCCAATTCCTCCGTAATACCCGAAAAAACGCCACATAGCACGCGGAGTCTTATAAAACACCTTTGTAATCACCACTCTCTTGCCATCCACCTTGCCAGAATAAGGAACGGCGTTACCTTGATCGTCTACACCGCTCGTAGAGGCAGCACTGATGATTTCCTGCAAATCATAATCCTGCTGTTTCGCAACGGGAGTAAAAGATGCTGAATACTGAGGCAATGTGCCGCCGAATCCGCCAACCGACGCCATCCCATCTGCAACTTTGCTTGCATATGAAGCCTGAAAGCGCGGATATTTCAGATTAGAACCAGAGGGTCCGGTCAGAAGGGTTCCGTCGTGGTCAAAAGTCCCGGTAGTGTTACCCAGGGCCGTTGACAGGACATTCTTTCCTTGATGAAGATTAACAATGAACGAATATTCTAATACAGCTTCTTCGTAGGCTGCATAGACATTTGCTGTCGTAATCTCAATATCTACTACGTCACCGCCTAGTTTCTTATAGACGTACGCAACTTGATCCACCGCACCGCTAATAAAACCAGCAGAGGCTGTATAGATCCCGAAGGGACACGCGCCTGAAACATCCGTGGTGGACCCTGTCGAGGTCAGTACAACCGCGCTAGTAGTTGATAATGGATTTAAGTTTGTAGGCACTCATCAACCCTCCTCTGTTGGTTACTTGCTTTTGGTAGTTTTTGAAGACTTGGGCTTCTTCGTGGCTTTAGCTGAGGTGGTAGGCTTTTTGGCCTTAGAAAGCTTGGGAGTTTCAGCAACAACTTCTTCCGCTACGGTTTCTTCGCTTTCCTCAACCACAACTTCAGGGGCCTTGGTGGCCACTTTAGCTGGAGTTGGTGCTGGGGCTTCTTCGACTGCCTCGTGTGCAGCGTTTCTTCTCAGTCTTAAAATACGTTTCCATTTTTTACCCATGATATATTCTCCTATATGTGTAAGGTACCTAGTAAATAGTTTCGTCTCCAACAAAAGTGAAAATCTCAAAAATTTACCGGCGAAAAAATCTGACAGATCAGCATTTTTACTTTTTCTTCCAAAATAAAAAGCCCCCTCGCCGAAACGAGGGGACTCTTTTAAAGTCAGCGTTACTGATTATTTATCAGGATCCGCCACTCTCACCGATCATGCCGCGAATAACGACAAGGCCGTACATATCGGGACGCACCATCTTCTTAGCGTACCGAGTCATCACGCCCTTGCGAGGCACGAAGTCTTCTGGTCCGAAGATAGTTGGTGTGGTTTGCAGTGGGACGTACGGAGCGTACACATATCCGCTTTCAAGGAAAGAGGATCCGCGACGGCCGACGAGCACCAAGTTACGCAGGAAGTATGGATCAACGTATACGTCGAACTTCTTGGTAAGTGCTCCGACCTTCACAGCGCCGATGGAGCCACGCTCGTCGTCACTAGTGACGGAAGCACGGAAGCCAGCAGTGAACTCAAGGATGTTGGCAACTTCAGGTCCACAGACGATAAAGTTAGCACCACCACGCAGAGTCTTGCGGTGAATTGCAGCAGAAACATCGTTAATTGTTTCAACGAGAGTCTCATACCACTCCGATACAGTACCGGTGAAATCGGGAGCCTTAGTAGTAGCACCAATTTCAGCGCCTGTGTCACGGTTGACAAAGAGACCCGGTGAACGAGCCCAGTACTTAGTACCGGCACGAGAACCGCGGATTAGATCCTCAAGGATCTCTTGATCGATTTCGAGAGCAACTTGCTCCGAAAGGATACTTGTCAACTCAACCTCAGCATCAAGGTTGTGGTAGGCGTTAAGGTCTTGACCTAACTCCGGAGTCCACTTAGCCTTAAGCTTCTTGGTCACAGCCGTCACAGCCACGGAATCGACCTTGATGTCAATTTCTGGGATGTTCGGGTTGTTTTCAAGGCCCCAAGGATCGTCACCGATCACAGAACCGAGAGCACCGCCGGCGACAAAGTCGTCAACGATTGGCCAAGAACCAGACATCAGAGTACCTGCGGTACCTGCGCCGGCGGTGTCGTCACCAGTAGAACCACTGAGAGCTTTAGCGAGGGCCACAGCAGTTGTGCTACCATCATAAGACGCAACAACGATAAGTGCATGAGTTGTGGCACCAGAACCCGTAATACGAGTAAGACGCTTCAACTGCACGCCGGCACCAGTGACGGATCCGGTTGAATAAACCTTACCGAAACCAGCGTTACCGTTAGCACCTGAAAGAATAACAGCGTTCAGATCACGGTTACCATTAGAGGCATCAAAGTCACTCAGTTGACTAAGATCGATAGTACCAATAGCAACAGTAGCAGTACCAGACTGCGACTCAAGCTCAGGATCATACTCACATAGGTTCGGAATATCACCAGCAGAAGCGCTGTAGACACTAGAACTAAGGAATGTAATGACGCCAAGTTGACCAGAGCCAGTTGGAGACGCATAACCGTTGTTCAGGTTATACGGACCCTTCTCAGCGTTGGTAGTTGCTAGATCAACACCACCAGTCAATTGGGCACCTACGACGTTACCACCGTAAAGGGACCCTTCGACTGCGGGGTTTCCATCGCCACCATAGCCAAGGCGTGGGAGACCTGCACCGTTATCAGAAACGGTAAAGTCGAGGAAGAAAATGAGACCGCTTGGCAGACTCATTGGTTGAACGGAAACGAGTTCGTTTGCGATCAGACCAGCGAAAACACGACGAACAATGGGGAACGCGACGGCCGCAAAGCCCTCGACATCTCCACCTTGCATAGTTGAAGTCTCGCGAAGTAGTTCTTTTGCTTGGTTTTCAAGCAAGCGAGCCATAGAGTTGCGCTTAGTGTCTCCACTAAGGCCCTCCAAAAGACCGGTCTTCTCCCATTTAGAAAGAAGAGCTGAGCCTTCTGCTCGCATATCACGATTGACCATACCTTCGGTCAATCTTTCGATAATACTAGACATTTTAAATCACCTCCTTTTTTTTATAAATTATGATTATTTTATTCCAGCTAAACGACGCATTCTATCAGAAAATACATCGTTGGGTTGTGACGACTCTTTACGAGTCGCCCGGATAACAGAAGACCGTCGACCGATAGCTTCGCTTAGTGATTGTGGGCTTTGCCTACTAGGCTTAGCCTCCACTGTGCTTTGAAGCGTCTCAAAAATGGTTTTGGCTTCTGTGACCGAACCGGCGGTGGAAATCGCTTCGACAATCTTATCTTTTTGTCGCTCATTTAAGGAGGAATTTCTTAAAACACGGTTCGTGTAAAGTAAACGTGCATTGGAAAGATTAACCTCATAGAGGTTTTCTTTAATCTGCCCAATGGCATGCTTATATTTATCTAACTGTTCTTTCAATGAATTGTTCTCATCTTCAAGTTCAGTAATTGATTCGTTTAATTCGAGTTCGGGATCCAACTCGGCTTCTTCGTCGGTTGTTTCCGTCGGAGTCGAGGTTTGCCCAGCTAACTCGCGCTGTTGGCCATGCCTAAGCTGGCTCGTGGGGCGTCCTGCCCAACCGGAAAGTTCAAAGCCCATGTCGACATTCAACTTTTCCATTACAGCATCGAGGAGGTCCTCGGTGTTAATATCTTTTTCATCAAGATTGGCGAGGCCGGCCATCGCTTTGGTATCTGCTTCTTCTTCTTCGGCCTCGTCGTCAATAGTGACGTCTAGTTCTTCAATTGTCTCTTCGGAGTCTTCTTCAAGTGTGAAGGGTACCTCTGCATCTTCATCGAGAGAGGCGGCCAGAGCGGCAATCGACTCTTGGAGGGCGCCTAAATCGATAGTAACTTCAACTTCTTCACCGGATGTGGGAAGCTTAGAAAGATTCTGGCCTTCATTTTCAGCCAAGTCATCGGTAGCTGCTAGCGGGACGTCATCCTCTGTGACTGGTTCCGGATCGGACTCTTCTTCAAGGGGTACCTCGGGTACCGCACCCAAGTCGGGAGCTTCAGGTGGGGGAGCACCTAAGTCCATTGCATCTTCTTCTTGTTCTAAAAGCTGTTCTAAAGTCTTTTTAACTTCGTCAGAATATTTCTCAATAATGGTGCTTTCGGCATTTTTGAGCGCGCTGTCGCGCAATGCTTTGGCATCGACAATAGCCTCACCAAGTAAACTAGACATGAATTCTCTCCTTATTTGACAATAATTCAAAATAAATAGTATTATTCAAAGCGAAAACCCATTTTTTAATGGTATTAATGTGAGCTATTGCTCTTTTATCAAATAATCTTTAAAGTGGGAAGTATTTGTTAACCGCTACGTGGTTTATATTTTCTGTGCCCGCATCGAAGGTAAGTGCGCTAGCCCCCGAACTCCACGTGGTACCATCGTCAACCGAATAAGAGATGTTACCGCCATTATGGACCACTACCCAGTTTCCTGCACCATCTCCCGCGATGCCATTTGCGCTCCCGTACGGTAAAACATTTTCCATCTTGGTGCCGCTGGCACAAGAATCAGTACTGCGCCAGATATCATTGGAGCTTATGGCTATTACAGTAGACAAACCTGCGGATGCAGTTGATACACACGCAGCTATATGAGGACCAGTGGCACTTGCGCCTAAATCAGTATCAGCCGTCGACGTCCAACTCCCTGAACTGGCGGCATCAGCATACGCAACGACTTCTGCGTTGGAACCGCCACCGCCGGCCTTGGTACACCACACGAACCAGCGGGCATTGGAATAAGCTAGCTGATAACAGACGCGAGAATCATTAAAATCTTTCAGCAAATACCAGCTGGCGCCATGATCCGAGGAACCATATAACCTATCCTGCTGCGCGAAGATCCAGTTATTGCCTCCATCTGTTCCTATACCTTGTGAGTTGGTTGTAGTGATATCAGGCAGAGAACTTACATCGAGAGTTCCCCACGTTGCGCCATCACTAGAGGTTAAAATTGTTTGTGGTGCGGACATTTGACCAGCGCCGATCCATTTATTGTTGCTCCATGCTAAGCTGTAAATCTTCCCCGAGCTAATGTTGATATCTGTCCACGAGCCATCTGTTTCGGGGTCATCAGACCAACGTATCTCTCTATTGCCACTAGTAGAGGTACAAACCCACCGAGGATTTCCTGCGCCGTCTTTTCCGTAAGCAATATAAGGGAAGTCGCTTGAAGTATCAGGGTCTCGATATCCCACCCAGCCTGTCACCGCATCACCGGGTGTGGCAGTATCGTGTCCATAAGCGCCGTCTTGGCCCACGGCGATCCAAAGATTATCGGAGCCCCCGGGAATGCCATTAATGCTGCCAATACTACCTTTTAAAGTTCCATTGACACCGGAGATGGTTGCCGCCTCCACACCATTGACTTTACTATATGACATTATGCAATCACCAAATAATCCGAACTTGGGTTAAAATAAATGACATTCGGAGTGGTTGTACAGGAGCCCAAAACGCGGACTACTTCAGCCGAGCCGGAAGGCCGCATTGTGCTAAGATACCCTGGAGCGGAGATGTAGAGGGTCGTTCCCACGGCGAAGTTGCCGCTCAGATAGGAATGAGCATCAAAGAATCCGCGAATCAGTATTCCGTCGACAGCAGGGTTCGAACCGAGTGCGATACCGAGCATTCCTAGACCGCCAGAGGCCTCTCCGATCATATCCGTTTGTTCCCACGATGAACCGCTGTGGAGGTAATATAGTTTGCCGGCTGTCAAAGTTCCTGTGCCAAACTTGACTACATCGCCGCCGCCCGTATCATTAGCCAAAGCGGTAGGATCATGATGTACGTCTAGAGCTGTCTTGGCGACGGGGACTCCTACCCCAATACTGCCTGTTACACTTAGTGTGGCTCCGAGCGTGGCCGGTGCATCGATGTGCAGGCCGTTGGAGCCAGATATTAATCCAGTGGAATAAAGTCCCGCGGCTGAGACTGACCCTGTGGCGGCAATCGTTGAGCTAAATGTTGCGGCGCCGGCGCTGTAAAGTGTACCCGATCCTGATACATTCCCATCCACGAAAACATCCCCTCCTGCAGGGTCTAAAGTAATATCTCCATCAACATTAAATGTAAGATGGGCCGCAGTAGCGTTATCATCTTGTGTTGTGATTGTGGTGGCACCGTGGGTAGTGGTTTGAATCTGGAAGTAATCACCATTATCGACCGAACTTTCAATTCTAAGATCAACGTTATCGGGGCCGTCCTCAACGTCAAGCTGGATTCCGTAGTTGAAGTCGCCGCCGGCGGCTTCGATTCTTGCACCTTGTACCAAGCTGCTGGCACCGTTTGTGTCGCCTTGGGCGGAGATGTGCGCGCCGTATACAAAGCTGCCGCCGCCAGAGCCGCCGGGCTGCGTCAACGTCGGAGTGATGTATAAGCCATACATGTAATTGTTGCCATTGGTGGCTGTGGCGTTATCCATATCAAGTTGGATACCAAACATGTTGTTGTCTGATGTGGAAGCGCCGGTTTTATCAAAATCTATGTTTAAACCGACTATTGATGCTTCGGTGAGATCCGAGTAATTCTTATCTAAATTAACTCCAGTAACACCGCCGTCTGACTGAACTGCGAGCGCTGTAGCGTTAAGGGCTGCAGCATCATTCTGAATTACGATTGCGGTATTTCTTGTTCCTGTGCTTGATGAATCATCATCAATGTAAAGAGCGTTACCAGTTGTTAAGGCGTCAGCAGATATGCGCAAAGCTTTGGCTGTTGTTATGGAATCTGCGTTGATATCAACAGCATTGTTGGTATTTTCTGCATGAGTGACA
>Ga0080013_1001791_pt1 | contig 27359 bp, 34 predicted proteins | sample ETNvirenome_6_85_FD_69236 | JGI IMG/M metagenome (GOLD analysis project Ga0080013, IMG submission 69236) | Marine viral communities from the Pacific Ocean - ETNP_6_85 (SPADES assembly) (version 2) | ecosystem: Environmental > Aquatic > Marine > Oceanic | place: Pacific Ocean | collected 2013-06-19 | reverse complement strand
TCCATTAGAAGCAGCAGAGTCATCATCTGTAATTGTTATCGGTACTGGAGCTACCCCATATGCCTTTATTTTCTCATTTGTATAGTCATACGAAAATGATATACCATCTGAAGGTTCAATAATTACATTTATAATTGAATCGAACCCACCAACCATTCCGGGAGTTAGGCTTTCTCCACCAGTTGGATAAGAAGAATCAAAGGTAATTTCAATTGCCTTGTACTTCAAGTCCCCAGTGTGAGAACCAAACTTCCCTGCTAATACATTGCTATTTGAATCCGTAGCATCTGTTATAGAAATTGCCATTGTTTATTCCTCCTAGTTTGTTGATAGTTTTTCTATCTATATTATTATACTAAGGTATTGTTATTTTCTTTTAATAGCCTCAGCTATTTCATCTCGTTTCTCTTCTCCAGGGCTTCCTTCACCAAACTTTGAGTACCCCATCTTCTTGGCTTGGGCGGTAGCAACTGCGAATGGATTATCTATCTTCTTCTTTAATTTTTTTGGTTTCTCCCTAGATTCTCTATTGCTACCTATTAACCCTGGTAATACGGAAATTAGTAGTGGAAGAATTTTTCTTAGCGGGGTTTCTTTTCCCCCTAGTCTAAAAAATTTGTGGGCTTCTCAACTGTTCCTTTGTAATCAGAAGATTTCTGAAAACAAAACTCACAAGGACAAGACTCTTTATATAAATGTTTTTGGTCTTGAGCTACCCAGTTGAAGAAATCATCAGTTGCTTTAGCTACCGGGATTTCGGATGAATTACTTCCTTCAATAACCCCAGGTTTTGAAAAATGACCTATTACCGGTGTAGTTAGTGCCTCTTCCCTATGGGATATAGACAACTCCTGTCCAGCACTATTAACAACCCAAGGCTCATATTTATGACCAGCTGGGTCTGCATCAGCGACTGGAATGTATCTTCTAGTCTCAGGCTCTATCTCTGCAGGGAAACCCAAACTGTCTAAGAACCTATGATGTTCTTGCTCTCTAGCAGGAAGGTTATCTAAGACGTCCTTTAAAGTAAAATCCTTCTTTATAAAATTCATAAATGATTTAGTAAAATCTATATTACCATCCGATTTAAACATTAGTTCCACCTCCCTTTTGGGTTCTTCATGTTCATGTTCCTTACTTATTAAACAACTTCCATCTATACAAGACTCGGTTGCAGCGTCCGTTCCTTTTATTATTTCAAATGATGCAGCTTGGTTAACTCCTTTCTCACAAACTGTCACTTCAGCAAGCTCTAGTTCATCAACTTGCATAACCTCTTGTAATCCTTTTTGTATATTTTGAGTCTTTATCGCACTTCCCGCAATACTATAGCTCTTTAATTTACCATTATTTATTTGTTCTTTTACCTTTTTAGCTATTCGAGTATCGTTTCTGAGTTCTGTAATAAAAAACAAACCTTCATTATTTACCCCAGATTTGAACACCTTACCACTTTTACTAATATAAGCAGGTAAAGCCCACCCCACTTGAACGTCTGAGTGTAATACCATTGCATTCCTGGTTCTAATGTTTTCCATATATTTATCAAAGGCTTTAGATAATGCATCTGATGTTATCAAATGTCCCTCTCTATCAACTAACTCCACAGATGCTGGGCCACCAATAACTAGTTTGTCATCATCAGATATACCTTGTTTCTTTAATTCTTTTTTATATATGGACTCATTTGGGAATGCTCTAGATAATGTTTGTAGCTCCGCGGGAGACGCAAACCCAGCAGTATGTAATTTTTTATATTCATTTAAAGCTTTTGAAATATCTTTTACTGAAGACTTACCATCAATAGCCTTTTCTAAAAAATTAATGCTTGGGTCCCCAAGGTCTATTGAAGGGGTATTATCACAACCACAATCATCATTATTATCTAACCAATTTGCTGAATTGGGTATTTCTCCTATCTCTGTTTTAATTGCTTCGGTTGTCATATTATTAGTCTGCTATTCCCCATACTACACCTGTAAGTGTTGGGGTTCCTTGTGCCGCTATCATTGATATCTTACCTCTAAAATCTAATGGAAAATTTGTGTCTAGCGTTTGACCACCATAAATTGGTATCCCATTCGATGCCGTCGCAGTCGTATCAAATGCTATATAAATAATATCAGCGGCAGTACCAGACTGATTCTTAAATTGAAATCCTCGAATAGCGGACATAGCGGGCTTCTTAATTGAAGTAGATAAATTCGTAGTACCTGTCCATTCATAAAGACTACCCTCACCACCTGTTTGGTTACCATCTAGGTAAGTGGAAACTGCTGTGGTATCTTCCCTAACTTCAAACATTATTTTATCTATATAAAAGTCTATGTTGTGTTGAGCTGGAGTAACCACATATAGTCTATAACTTGCAGCAGCAGTGTTTGCAGGTATAGTATATTGTGTATTTATAGCTACCCAACTAGTATCTAGGCTAGAACTTCCAGAGGACGCTAATTCCGTTCCTGATGAATCTGTAATATTAATTTCTACTGTTCCTGAAGCAGATGCTCCTCTATGTTCACATTGAACTGTAATATGTTGTGGGTTTACACTAATAGGAATGGTAGGGGAATTCCAATAAAATCCTTCTCCTGCCGCTGAGTTATCTGGGTTTACTAGTAGTGAAGCAGCTCCTTCAGACTGTTGGGCTGTACTTCTAGATGCTGCTGAACCCGTTACTACAAATTCTGTAATAGTACTTCCTTCTACACCAGGATTCAAAACCCAGTTAGTTGCTTTCTCACCACCGCTTGCTACTATACTATATACATCTTCTGCAGTTGTACTAGCAGCATTTGATATTGCTACATATCTATTATATGGATGAACCGATTGTCTAGTAGAACTATCTATGTCCCACTCTCTATAATCCGTATGTCTTTCGTTAGCCATTTATATATTCTCCTGTTTATTTAAAATTTATGATAGCTATAAAACTACCCATTACAGCTGAGGTATGTACAACTAATATCCCTATTGCTAAAAGAATACTTTTCATTCCGTACATTTTGTTACGCCATTCAGATATATTATCGACTTGGGTTTCAACCTTCTCTAGGCTTAGGGAAAGTTTTTCGTTAAGGGCGTTCTGACTTGAAATATAAGAATCTAATCGTTCCATATAAACAGCTAAATTCAGTTGTGTGTCCTTAGTGGCCACTTATTAGTCCTCACAAAATATACTATTTTTATAAATAAGCAGGGGTGCCGGTTAGAGTAGCACCCCCACTTGGGATTGAACTAAACTTTATGAGTTTAGGTCAGCTATTTTTGCTTGTACAAAAATGTTCTTACATCGCATCTCAGCCATAGTGTAGAGTAATCCTCTAACAACTAGTGCATTCGCTGCAAAGTAATCTCTGTTCTCTACGTACTGCGTAGGTTGAGCAACAGCGATTTCTATGTAATCAGTATCCAAAACGTAAACGTTTGAACCAAGAACTGCATCAGCTGTTGATACAGACTTAGCAACGTCAGCGTCTGGAAGAATTGGAATACCTTGGTAAGTAGCTAGTACTAGTCCAGTTCTTGTACCTGGATAAGTTCTTTCAGCACCTACACCAACCTGGTATTCTTCTTGTCCTAAGTATCTTTGGTTACTATTAAGCAATCTTTCTAAGTTGAAGTATTGGTCGTGACCCAAAAGGATTAGTTTTGGTTCTCCACCATTTGTTCTAATTTTCTGTATTGCGGTATCTAGTAAGTTTAGACTTAGAGCTCGTCCTGTTCCTGAGTTATAAGAAACAGAAGCAGCTGCGTTCCATTGACCAGCAGTTCTACCACCTAATGTTAGGTCGTATGCTCGTACTCTTGAGCTTGTACCACCACCAATAGCAGAACCATCTTCGGCAACAACATCATCAATTGATGTCATACCAGCTCTTGAGTAGATGAATGCTACGTCTGAGTTGGCAAATGTAGTACCTGAAGCAACTGTAACAACACCGGTTGAGGTGTTTACAGCAGAAACAACGGAACCAGAGGTTCTGTCAAATCCACCTGCTGAGTTGTCATGTTGTGATACTGCATCACCAATCTTAAAGTGTTTAGCAATAGCTGCCGGAACTGTAAAGGTTGTTGTTGCACCAGCTGAACATAAGTATCCTGAACCAGCTAGAAGCTCTTCGTTTATTTCTTTAATGTGATCTAACTGAGCATTTTCGTTTTCCAAAGCTAGAACATCACCAACACCACCTTCTAGTTGTGCAGTAAAGACTGACTTTACTGAAGCACCGAATGTAGTTGAAACTATTCTAGGTAAACTAGATACTGTTTCAATGTTGGAAACGTCTACTGTTGGCAAACTTCCAGTTTCAGTTACTGGTCTTGAACGGCTAGAACCTCGATCAGTTCTTACCCTCCAACCAGCTGTGTTACCCCAGACCACTCTAGGGACGGCGTTGAAGAATCTGGTCTGGTTGTTTAGAGCCTGCCAGACTTTTCTACCGTATGTTGTGTTGAATATTCCTGTAGCAGTGTCAACTGTAAAGTAGGATTGTTTCTGTAGGTATTCAGGACCGAATACAGACTGATACAAACCTCGTTGAGACTGTGCCAGATATTCCGATAAACTTGGGTTAGCCATGTTTTTTATCTCCTATAGTTTGTTTTATTTATCCTAATAGCTCTCTAGGAATACCATCGGTGTTTCCAGAGTCTATTTGATGTTGCATTCTTCTTAATTCAGAATAAGAGAGTTCAGCAAGTTGAGCTGGTGTGTCCATAGTAGCTGCTTTTTGAATTGGTGTAGTACTATCTACTCCCAAACCATTCATTACTTTTGGAGCTTGTAATCCAGTTTCCTCTCTGAAACCCATTTTCCTTAGTCTGTCTTCGGACTCAGCTTGAACTGCTTTCTGCATACCAGCCTCTGTTTCAGCAATTTGCTTCTTCAAAGAGTCTAGTTGCTTCTGCATTTTGTCCATATCATCCTCGTCCTCGTCGTCCATTCCCTTCTCTTCTACAGGTTCATCTGATGCTTCGTCTTCATCATCACCCTTATACATTCCCTTCTTCTCTTCTTCTTCATCATCATCACCGTCTTTGTCGATGTCTTCTTCGTCATCGTCATTTATATCAGCGGCTTGAATTGTGTTTTGCTGATCTTCTATTTTTGAAGATATATTAGCAGCTGTTTCTGAGTCATCAGAATTTTGTGGGGTTCCCCCGGATGCTTTTGCCTTGCGTTCACCACCACTTGCGTCGGAACCAGCATAGCTGTCTCCTTCAGCGGTTTTCAGCATTGCAACAACTTCTGAAGCGACTGATTTCACGAGGTCTGATTGGGCTTTTGCCACTTCCTCCTCGTTTCTTTTTGCCTCTTCATCTTCCTCTTCCTTAGCCAATCTTAAGTCCATTTTTTGTAGGACCTCGGCTACAGCAGCAAGAGCAAGGTTGGTACCCTCCATCTGCTTCTCAATTTTGTCTGAGATTTCTGCCATAGTATTTTACCTCCTATGCCTTGTTTAGGTTGTTTCCATTTGCATAAAAGGTTGGTCTAAGCCACCTCCGACCTTTTTCGGAATGAAAATATAACGTTATAAATAAACGTTACTTCATTATACTATGAAAATCGAAAAATCCTACTAAGGGATATAAAAATATATTATAGATAATATAACTTATTCGGAATTAGGTACTCCTTTAGAGTCTAATTGAATCATTTCATTACGAAAATCATAAAGGGGAACCTGTAAAAGTTTCTTTAGTTTATCACATTGATTGCCTTCAGGTAGAGATGCCTCTACTAGGTCTAATATTTTCCCAACCATTTTAGAATGGCGTGCTATTATATATTCTTGTGTTTGTGTTATTTTGCTTATGTCCATGTTCTTTTCTCCTATGTGAAGGTAAATTTGGCTTCCAAATTAAACCCCATTGATTTTAGTAGCTTTTTATGTAATGGTGATAGTCCTCCCAGAACCTCACTCAACGCCCGATCTATCCAAGGATTTCCTTCACGAGCTTGATCTGTTGTATACCAACCTCTTGGGGAGCCCTCCCACTTAACAATTCGCTTTTTTCCAAAATTCCTTCCTCTTGGGTAGGATACAGGTCTCGAAGATTTACCTTTATATTCCCCACGACCAATTGGGTTTTTGTAAGTTCGGTCATGATCTTTAGGAGTTTGTATATAATCACTCTCTATTCCTGACCCATGATATACCTCTGATGCATAGGGGGCCGAATAGGATATTGTGAAATCTGTGGAGCTTACACTAACAGTCCCGGATTTCTTTAAGTTTCCAGACGATCCCTCCGGTGCTAATTCCTGTGCCTTGTCAAAAACCTGATTAGCAAACGCCGACAAAGTTATTTTAATTAGATTGTCGAAGGCTTTGTTCGATTGTTGTTTCTTCCTACGCATAAGTTATTATACTTGCTCAACAGATAAATCTGACCATTTTTCAGGAATTTTATCAATAAACTTTCTTTTAGAATTATCATATCTATTTAAATAAATAACATCTTTACCCACATACCCATACTGAGGATGCCAATATGTAACTAATTGTTTTGGCTTAGTTGCAGCATGAAGTCTTTGTAGTGCAAATTCATCTGGACCTTTCATAGTACCACAAATATGTAACTCTCCGGTTCCTATGTCTATCTCATCTATCCGATGGAAGTGACCAATCATTACACTATCAAACTCTATTTCTGAATCATCATCCATAGCATCTTCAATTTCTCTTTGTAATGCTTTCCTATATTGGAAGACACTCCTAAGTTTAGCTACAGCACCAGTAATTGAACCACTGCTTCCAGCACCTGAAATGGAGTCTCCATGCATTATAAGAACTACCTTATCATGTACTTTGAAAGTTGTTAGGAAACTTCTTGGAATATGAAATTTTAAATTATCTTGGTTATTGCAAAATGTGGCCACCCATTGATATAGCATGTAATCCCAATCCATATACTTATCTTTCATAGGCGGTTTTCTAGTCATTCTACCATGATTACCCACAACACAGGGAACTGTTATCTTTGTAAAATGTGGTGCGATGTACATCAATGCCTGACCAATAATACTAGCTCCCCTAATCATTTGTTCCATACAGTTAGCCATATTAGACCTAGCTAACTCTTCATGTATATCTCCACTAATCATATCTCCCAACATAGGAATAATTAATTCATCTATAGGAGCAATCTTTCTTCGATAAGCTGCGTGCTTAATTATTTGATTAGCCCATCCATACATACGTTTATTAAAGATATCTAAATTGTATTCATTTAGATTCCGCATCTGTTCTTTGTAAACCTGCTCCCCAACATGTGTGTCTGACAATGGGGCTACCATAATTTGTTTTTGATGACCGAAAGGAGTTTTATCTGAATTATGTAACTGTTTTAAAGGAACTGAGGGAAATGCTTTAGTATATTCTTGAATAGTTTGAATAATGAGTTCTTTTTTTGTGTTATCCTTTAAAGAAGCCCTATATAACTTCTTATAAAAGTTAGTCTCACTCTTATGGGTTTGAACCTTTTTATCTAGTTTGACTCTCTCTGCTAAATTATCTTCGGGATGTAAGACCTGCTCTTCGTTGGCTTCCCAAACTTCGCTGTCGTGCCAACGTTGTATTGTTGTCCGATGAACATCTGTCCCGTACTCTTCGTTCATCCACTTCACTATCGAAGTCCACGTTGCTCCCAACCCCCTTCTTCTTATTATCTCTAATTTTGCCTGCTCTGGAATCATAATTTCTCCTAATCTTTACTACTAATATTTTGCCGCACGTAAAGCACTGCAAATCTTTATCTTCATTGCTATACATAGATCCATTACACTTAGGACATAGTTTAGCATATAATACATTATTTTTCAAATTACTATTTGAAAGGCGTTTCTTCAGCCTCCTCCTCTAGTTCAGCGATTCTTCCCTTATTTTTATCTTTATAACCCCCTGTAACTAGTGGTCCTTTCTCAGGACCTGATCCATAAGCTAGTTGAACACTCAACCCTGCAGGAGCAACATCTCCAGCGTTCCCCTTCTCATCAGGCTTTTCATCTTTTATGTCCTCAGAATCATCCAGATTTCTGATCTTTTTTTCCATGTCTTTTTGTTCTATGTCAGCCTTATCATCAGGCTTTGAATCAAATTCAACGGGGTTCCGTAATCCATCTGTTTGTTTAGTTTGATCATTTATTCCTGTTGGGCTTGTTTGTTGTCTAAACTTCACATCATCTTTTTGAAGTTCTTTACGGACCCAATCTATTAGTTCTAAAGTAGCGGGAACCAAACTCTTTTGCATTTTTCTTTCCGGAGACTGATCGTTAAGAAAAGCCCCCAATCTCTCAATCCCAGTTTTCTTTTTCTTTTTCTTTTTTTTGCGTTCTGCCCGACTCCCATATGTGGGTGTGAATACACCCGTGTCCTGTGAAGTGAAGACAGTTCCACCCCCTTCTCCAAAACCCCCGCCATCACCCTCTTTACGAATGCTTTTGTTGGAATGACTTTTAGTTTGGTCCTTCTTTTTATAAGAGTCGTCTTGACCTCTAGGATTTGTAATCCATGATTTTGAGAATTTGAATTTAGAAAGTGGCATAATATTCTCCTAATACTTATTCTGCATCATCAGATATATTTATTACGTTTTCTGTAGGTTTAGTTGCTTTTGGTTTTTCTTGCTTATTTCTACTAAATCTTGTTGGATCACCGAACATGGCTTTCTCTACAGACGTAATACCATTGGGAGATAGTTGGGCTATATAATCTATATTTTTTTCTGAGAACCACATTTGACTTAAGTCCGGAGACACTTCTTTTATAAGTGGAGCCCCAAAACCTTTCTCGTTTAAAGATTCAATCCATGTTTTCGATAATGTTAATTCATTCTTATTCGCTCTAGCCTCGGCATACTCATCTATATCACGTTCTTCATCAGGGTGTTTATCAGACCAATCAGGTGTTACTCCACCGGTTCTTCCCTTGAATTTCCGCTGTGATGGTGGCTTGTAAGCTTTTTCCATGGCTTGTATACCTAGAGCTTCCACAGGATCCGCCTCAGCATCACCCTCTTCTCCTTCTACTTGTTCCATGGCTGCCTCTTGGGCTGCTTGTTCGGCTGCTTGTTCGGCTTCTTGTTGTTGTTGCTGCTCTTCCATTTCCACTTGTTTTTTCTGTTGTTCTAAGCCCATAAGCTGCTGTTCTCCCTGCATCTTGGCTGTAGGAACCGGTTCTCCACTAACTATAAATTCAGCTTCAAATAGTTCAACATCTTGTTCTTTTAATTTTACATCAAACCCTAATCCAGCAAATTGATTAACAATAGCAATTTTTTGTTGTGCAAAGGACAGTCTAGTATTCTCTGCTTTCTCTTCTGGTTGCGGAAGCTTTATTTCATAATCAGTAATTCCAAATGCGTCTAATAATTGAGGAAACACCTTCTCATGAAATAACCTTTGGTCTCCTTCAACTACACGACTCATAACAACTAATTGTTGAGTTTGTTGTGACATTCCACCGAAAGCTTCAGGAGCCCCCTGCCACGCTGGGGTAACACCCCACATAGCTGCGACTCTTTCTCTAATTTCGTCTCTAATTGGAAGATAGTCCATTTCTTGAAGTGTATGAAATAGTCTTACCATGTCTACTCTCCCTCTTTGGTTACGTGCTGATACAGCAACCATGGGGATATAGTTGGGATCCATTCGTGTTTGGGCTGCAATATGCTCTCGTTCTCTACGTAAACTTTCTGGATCATCCGTAGTGACAAGTAACATACTTGCAGGCATTTTTCTTTCAAAGAAATATCGATATAAATTCTTATCCATACCCACTAAGGTTAAAGCCTTTTCAAATATAGTAAGAATGGGTGACCATCCATATGTTTCTGAAGGAGCAAATTTAGATAGGTGTATAATTTCCCCATCAGTAAAATACATGTGTTGAGTTCTGTGATAATACTTATACATTGCCGCATGTAGCTTAATATTACAATCATCTCGTTCACAAGTTCCAGCAGCTTCTTGTATTACCTCTCTATGAATTGGGCAAATAAAATGGGAGTTTTTAGGTAAGCCCGCTTGATCTAAGTCAAACTCAATCAAGGCGGGGTTCAAACGCCTAATTTCCAGCATTTTAGATCTAACTTGTCCATCCCCCATGTCTTTATATTCTTTTGCTAAATATAAAAACCCATCATCAAGACTGTTTACATCAAAGTGGAATTGCCTCAAGACTTCTTCCATACTCTGATCAAATACATTACAATCTTTCAACCATTTAGTTATGGTTTTTCGTTGTTCCACATCAGGGTTTTCTATTTTAGGGACAATTTCCAACCCTCTTCTAAATACTTCACCAGTTATATGATTTAAAGGTCCTCGTATTTCCTCAACAGATAAGCATACTGTTTGTAAATCTTGTACTAACTGCTGCCTGTACGCCATTTGATGACGTACCCATGTGTTAACTACATGGTCTAACCCCACAGTAGGAGCAGACCCGGTGTCCCCAGCAGACTTCATTATATCCAGTAAACTTATTTGCTTATTCAAATCAGCCATTTGTTGCTGCATTTGAGGAACTTGAGGTATATATTCAGATAATTTCATTCTTAATCCCTACTTAGTTTAGTCATATCCTGCATGGATACTAACTTTAATATATTATCCATAGCTTTTTCTTTTAACTCATAATCTTCTGAATGGGTGACATCTCTAGTAATTTCAGATTTTTCTTCTTTTAATTTCAATATTTCCTCATTCAAGGATTGTATCTCTTGGTCTCTGTCTAATATTGTAGCTTCAAGTTCAGCTTCTCCAGTTCCAAAGGTTGCATTTTCCAAAACCCCCAAACTACCGGCTTCCTTTATTAGGGCAATAAATTGACCCTCAGATAAAGCTACTACTGCTGGGCTATCATCAGGAATCTCATCATCGGCAGTTAGCATCTTTAAGTCTGCGTGCCAAGTATCTAATATTCTCCATGTATGCTTATCATCTTTGTTAGCTACATACTGTTGACCACTCTCATTCATCATGTTTCCTAATACCATAGGGCTCTCCTAAATCTTTTCTATCTTTATATTATACTACTTTTTTTGTATTTATCGTCTTCCCGTTAGTTCACTACGAAGTTGATTGTTCTGGTTCACATATTTTTCTTGCAAATCTGTATACAATAGTGTTAGTTTATCCACTTTGGCAGCCAGACCATTTAGAGTTTCTTGCAGTTCTTCCTGACCAGATAATACTTCTGCAATACCTTTCATTTCCTCTTGATGGTTATAATAGGTATTGTCAAATTTGTCTCGTTGTTCGTTATCCACTTTAAACCTCCTATGAGATCAGACAGGCACTATATCCACACGATTTACAAGTTTCGCACCCGGACTCAAACACCATGTTTTGATTATCACAACAATTGTGTAGTGGTACGATATAATTTTCTTTTTCCCCCAATATACTATCCTCCAATTCAAACCCATCTAACTTAAGTTGTTTGGTTCGTTCGTTATTCCCTTTTACTAAAACTTCCTTCTCCCTACTACCAGCCCGATAGACTGTAATTCCCTTACATCCTTCTTTCCATGCCAGAATATAAGTTTTCTCTATATCTTCTTGTGTAGCTTTATTGGCGAAATTAATCGTTTTAGATATACCCGAATCTACAGATTTTTGAAAGGCTGATTGCATTAGTACATGGTCTTCAGGGGATATTTCCGGTGCCGTGACATAGACTGCCTTAACCCAATCTGGAACTTCTGGCACGGTGGCTAAGACACCCCCATTTGCTAGATAGTCCATTAAATCCTCTGAATAAAACCCATACTTTTTAGCATCAGCTTCAAAATATTTATTTATGTAGTTCAAGGTTTTACCTTCTAATATATTTTGTTTTTTCCAAGCTAACGCAAATGTGGGTTCAATTCCACTAGATGTATCAGCTATCATTGATATTGTTCCTGTTGGAGCAACCGTTAGCCTACAATGATTTCTGTATTGTTCGGCTTCTTTATCGTAGTTACTGCTATCCCAAGCAGGAAAGGTTCCCCTAATTTTTGCTAGTTTTTTTGATTCATCATCTGCCCACGTTCTAATTAACACCATAATTTCAGATCCAGCTTCTCTGGCGATGGCTGAATTGTAAGGTATTTGCATTTGTATAAGTAGATCAGAAAATCCCATAATACCTAAACCAATCTTTCTAGTTGCTTTAGTCATTTGCTCAATCTCTGGGGTTGCATATTTATTAGCATCAATAACGTTATCTAAGAAATGTACTGATGTTCGTGTAACCCATTCTAATCTAGCCCAATCAATTTTTTCTTGCCACCCATAAATAGAATCAGTGGATTGTTTATAAAACTTAGATAAATTAATAGAACCTAAATTGCAGGATTCATTCCCTAATAGTGGTTGTTCACCGCAGGGGTTTGTAGCAATCATTTCCCCATATTGTTCTATAACATGATTATCTTTATTTACGTTATCTAAAAAGATCATTCCCGGTTCGCCGTTAAGCCACGCCCCCTCTACGATTTTCTCAAATACTTCTCGTGCGTTTAATTGACCAACCACTTTGTTATTACTAGGATCAATTAAATTATAATTCATATCATTTTCAACTGCTTTCATAAAATTAGAATCAACACCCACTGAAATATTAAAATTATGTATATCTCCTTCAATGGATTTACATGATATAAACTCTAGTATATCTGGGTGATATATTGACATAACAGCCATATTGGCTCCATCTCTTTTTCCACCTTGTGTTATCATCGAAGATACCCTTGATAGAGTTTTTAAAACTTCAATTGGACCACAGGCAATTCCATGTGTTGATTTTATTGCAGTTCCTTTAGGTCGTATTTTGGAAAGGGCAAATCCTGTACCCCCACCAAACTTTTGAACCATAGCAGTATCAGTTGCTGCCTTCATAATAGCTTCCATACTATCTTCTAATGGAAGTACAAAGCAAGCAGATAGAGTTCCTTGTTCTGTTCCTGCATTCATTAATGTTGGAGAATTTGGTATAAATTCTAAATGACTCATAATAGTATAAAAGTCAGACTCAGTCATTTTTTGCTCAACGGGTAAAATCATATAATTCCCATCAATTTTAGCCACAGCTTTGGCTACTCTTTTGAATAGTTGGGTCGGGGTTTCTATAACTTTATTGTCGGTATCTTTTAAAAGATATCTATGTTTTAATATAATATCAGCCTGTTCTGATACTTCTGAGGAATCCTCTTGATCTGGGGTTATTCTATCTCTTATTATCATTCTATTATTTCTCCTTATATCGCGTTATTGCCTGTGACCACAATACAAACATAGCCCTCGTTCGGGAACCCAAAAAGACTCATTACAAACGGTTTCCTTACACTGAGGATTGGGAGCAGCCTGAGCTCGCTCTACCTCATTTACCGGCTCCATTTGTAGTGGGTTGGGCTTTGAATTATCTTGTATTAAGCCACTCTGTTCATCCTGCTGCTGTCTTCTGCTCTCAGGGGTCTCACCCGGACTAATGGCATTAAACCAATCGTTCGCACTTCCCAAATCTACAAACTTATATGCTGTGTCATGAACAGCTTGTAAAGCCATGGCAATCGAGAAAAATGCGTCCCCATGTCCCATTGGTGTGTTGGGTGCTTTTAATTCATTGCTTACAGACAAAATTTGCTGCTTCTGTCTCTCGTCTTTGATTAACTTTATTTTACCAGCATGGACGAAATTTTCAAAGACTTGTGCCATAGTATTTTTACTTTTTACCGTGAAATGCATTGACCTCCATCTAGTGTCTAATCCTCGATCTTCTAATTCCCCTCTTGTGTTATCTATATAACCTGAATTTAAGTCAAAATTCTCAGCCACTTCATTTAAATATTCAATCTGATTAGAGTAAGACCAGCCCTCTAAAAAGGACTGATGTATCTGCTCAATATACTCACCACGTTTTCTAAAGAGAACTAAGTGAGAAGGGTGTCGTTTTTTACCCACATCAAAGCCACCAAAGATTTCATCCCCAGTTTCCCAACCAGTATATTTTTTAGTGGCTGGGGCTGATCGAAGAGTGGCATCTTCACACTTGGTTATATCTTCATTATCAAAATAAGATTCTGTAGCGAAATGTGGAACCAACATAAACTCTGATGCAAAGGACTTAGGTCTAGCTTTCTGTTGAGCCAATAAATAATCTTCTGTATATAATTCTGGCATCAATACTCTTCTGGAAGGGGTCGGATCTAAGGCTGGTAAAACCCTAGACTTAAATCTTGGATCATCTTGTAACTTGGCTAATAAATCCCCCGGCATCATGGGGGTCCCTACTACAATAACAGGAACTCCCTTCAAAGGTATGAATAAACTTTCTGTCATGAAATGATCTTCAACCTTCGTTATTTGACCCATATTTAATGGGTTCTCTGGATCTCTTAATACGTCATCAGCAACCAAGGCACCATTTACATGCATTCCTCTTTTGAAAGAAAACAAACCACCATGCATAATTTCCATAGGTTGATTGTTTTTATAGAACCTCGCCGAATAATCTGCTTTGGGATTCCTGTTAACCAACAATTCCGTAATAACTGGATTCCTGCTAACAACCTTATTTATCTCCGCAATATGGTATCTAGCCATACCATCACTATAAGATAAATAAAGAACAGACATATCTCTAGGAGCCTTCAACAATCTCCAAACACTAAAGGCGTGACCTAATATAGTAGATTTGAAATGTCCCCTTGGAAGCACGGCAACATAGTTCATACCGGTTTCAACACATTCTTCAATGTCTTCCGCTAACAATCCTACGTGCCAAGCTTTAAAGTATTCTGGGTTATCATAACCCAAAGACCAAATATTTTCTACAAATTCTCTAAAGGACCCCACATTGTAATTCTTTTGATCTATGAGACCCTTAGAAAGTACATCAAAGGCATTACCCACACTAATAATATCTTTCGCCATGTTTATATATCTCTATGTTTTTGTTCTATTGACTTTAATTTAATACCAACTCTTCTTAATACATCAGCATCTGAAATTTCTTCAATTAATACTCCCATAATATCTTGGACAAATTCCATGTTTATCATGCCTTGTAATACTTCACGTTGTCCTTTTATACCTATATCAGCCGCTCTGGCGGCATCTAAGGCTCTGTCAAACGTAAGTCCCTCTAAATCATCAGTTGCTTGGGAAGCGATTTTTGAATAACTATCTAGTTGATCTGATTGTAATCTGGCAAATCTTTGCCCCTCAGTTTCAGCGATCTTTTGTTGTTGATCAGAGATAGCCACTGCTTTTTTAGCTCCCCATCCTTCTTTTTTTGCCCATGCATATATAGTGGGTGGACTAACAACCACCCCATTAATAGACAACTCCTCAGCAATTTGTCGGGCAGTTTTATCCCCCCTCACAAACATTCGCATAGCTTTTAATTTTATTTCTTCTGGTATATGTTTTGGCATCTTATTCGTATATACTGTTGCTATCTAATCCTCCGTATCCATCATCAGATACGTGTTGTGAATCTATGTTACCTCCTAATGGACTACCATCAGAATTTAGAAATTGGGAAAAATCCCAATACCCTGTTTTATTTGAAGCTCCGTTAAAACAAGTTGGTACTTTTACTTTAGATCCTCCGGGCATTTTTAGTTCATTATATTGTACGGCTATCTCACCTCTTGTACAAACCCCATCCCAAATATGTTCTTGCTCTGCAATAGGTTTATAGTTTAATCTCTTTAGAATCGTGCCTGTAGTTCTTTGTAAGCCTTCAATTTCTTTATTACTTACACAAGCTTTATATTGACACCACACAACCGTACCATATTTCTTTTTTACATCTTCTATTGTTGGTGTATCTTTTGGTAACTTATCTTTATATTCCTTCTTTTTCTTTTCCTTCTTTCCCGGAAAAGCCATTTGAAAATTTCTCTCTACTTTTTGTAATCCTCCACCACCTACCATATTAAACCCTCCTCTTATTCCATAATGCTATGCATGCTGCATCAGCATAATCTTGTTCAGGGAATTTATCTCCCCACTTTTCTAATGCATATTCCATTATAGCATCTTTTTTTAAATTGCCCCTACCTAAAATTGTTCGTTTCCACTCCGCATGATGAACTAAAGCTGTTTCAATACCATTTAAAACAAGTAAAGCCCGTGTTGCTCCGATAATAGTAGCTAGAGAAATTAAAGATTTCCTATTTTGTACAAATATTGCTGCCTCTACAGCTGCTTTTTCTGTTATATTTATTTTACTTAGTTCTTCGAAAAACTCTACCACTATTTCAGGAAATCTTTCATTAGCTGTTTTCTTGTCACTTCCCCACTTATAAAGAGATATCAATTCCTCTTGTTCATTTACAACCGCTCCGTGGATCGCTTTGCTTGATGTGTCTAATCCCAAATACATAACCACTAGTATTTCTCCTTAGTCCTAACGGTAATAACTCTACTAACTGTTCCATAAGCTTTATCATAGGTTTCTAACAGACCACGAAGTCTCTTTAGTTCAGCTGTCTGTTCAATAATATCTCTTCTAAGTTGTACTAAGGCATCATATCTTTCCATGATTTCACCCCTTAGTTCATCCTTAGTAGCCCTCTTTTTACCCGCTTTCTCATGTTCTGAAGATAATCTAAAGGAAGCTTTACTATACCCTTCACTAAAAGATGCCTCTAAGGCTCCTACCGTAGCTTCGATATCAGCTACTTTGGTCTGTAAAAATGCATTATACCCACCATACATGGTTAGGAATCGTTCTAAATCTTTGTCTGAGGAGTTTGATAAGTCCGAAAAAGTTAAGTCTTCATACTCTGGTAATGCAGGATCAAAGATTGGTATTCCCAATGAATCAATTCTTTTGGCAACATTACCTAATGCTTTCATGGGAGTCCATTTGGTATCTCGTTCGTTCATTATAATAGTTCCCCCGTTACCTTTCTGCAAGCACACCATCTAGCACCAGTACATTTTTCGGGTCTTGCTAACATTTCTTGGATTCTAAAACATCTATCTAAAATTTCTCCCCACTGCTCTGCATCTCTTTCAACTAAAAAGGTTTTGATGTTTTGATCATTTTTATTTTCATATAACACAGTCCCAACATCATATGAGCCCATGTTCAGATACATTTGAAGCTGGATTTGGTGTTCTGGTTTTGGACCCTTTAATCGCACAAATCCTGCTGTGTTTATAGATTTTAGTTCAATTGGAATAATTCCATAATTAGAATGTTTAATTAAAAAATCAATCCTACCTGAGATTGGTGGTATTTCTTGTTTAACCGAAACTTCTCGGTCCACCAAAATATTTAATCCTTCAAACCATTGTTCTACTCGTTCTTCTAAAAAGCTACCATTTTGAAAAATTCTTTGTAACTTTGGGGGTAATGGTTGATCTATCATATATCCATGATAACACAACCAAACATACCTATCACAGGAATTGCTTATCACTGATGGGTGGAAAATACCCCCTCTGGGTGCTTCCATGAGTCCCTCTAGATGTTCGTCAATAATTTCTGATAGCCATCTATCATTTCTTATTCGCTTTGTGGGCTTTGGAGGCTTAATTTGGTTAATTCCAGCCATAGTTTTTCCTTTATGTTTTCTAGTGTTTTTTCTTTTATATGTATAATATACTCTATGTCGTCATGTGAAAGCAAGTCCCCATCTCGTTTTTTATCTCTTTTTGAGAGGTGTCCATAAACACCGTCTGCCTCTATCACCATTAAAATTTCAGGAACAAAAAAGTCTACAACATATGGATGAAAATAAACTTGCATCTCATATCTTAATCCAAACTCATCTAAACAATCAGCTATTATAAGCTCTTGTTCTGTATAGTCCCTAGGCGGTAAGTTCATCTTTTAATTTATTAAACAGGTTTTCGTCTTCTATAAATTTTGCCTTTATACCATTTAATCCCATTGCTTTAAGATCTCCATAGGTATACCAAGCCCCAGCTTGGGTTATAATCTTCTGGTTGATTGCATCACGTATATAACTTTCAAGAACATCAATCCCACCTTCCACCCTAAATGGTACAATGGCGGAATCCCAATTCTCTCCTCCAGTCTTAGATTTGCGTAACCTAATATTCATATCAAACCCTACTTTCTTGTCTCCTTCTGTGATCCAACCTTTACGTTGTACTTGCATAATAGAATGAGCAAAGAATACTTGCCCTTGTCCAGCAGGCATATTATCTAAAGCTACTGGTCCCATACTAGCTCGTACTTGGTTGATTGCCACAAAGGCTGATCCATTTTGAAGATGTGGAAAAAGTTTGGGGAAAGAACTGTTCACAAATCTTGCCTGCCAAGCCATGGGGTTAAACCCAAATTCTTCTGCAGATATGTTTGCAGGAACTAGTCCCGCAATACTATCTAATACAATGACTTCAAATCCCTCTATCATAGCTTCTCTTATATGTTCCATAGCTTCTTCACCTGTAGTAGGTTGTGAAATAAGGATTTTTTTACTGTCAACCCCACAGGTAGTCATCCAATCTTTATCATAAGATAGTTCTGTGTCCACCCAAACAGCTTTTCCACCCATTTTTTGGACGTTTACCACTATCTGTGACGCTAAATAAGACTTACCTACATTGGTTGGTCCATATATAAGAGTCATTTTCTTAAACGGTATACCCCCAGCAGTAAGCTTATCTAAAGCGGGGATATTAAAGGGTATGCGATTCGTCGTAAAATTCTTACTATCCCCTCTTTGAAAGTTTAAATTCTTTTTCTTGAGTAATTTTTGTATGGCTGCTTCAGCATTATTGTCCATTTATATGTCTCCTACGAACTGACTCAGCCCAAGCAAAGTAAGTTGCACAAGTTTGAATCAATTCAATGAATAATTTTGTGTCATTTTGAGAAAAAATTTCTTCTGCTATATCCCCATTCTTTTCCGTAGTTAATATATTCCACCAAGAATCATCATGGTTCTGTTCTCCCCATAACTTCTCTTGCCGTTCGCGTTCGGCTAACACAGCCTCAAGGACTATAGCCCTGATAGGTTCATTATTTTCCCTCATCTAACATATCCTCAATCTGCCCATCGACTCTCTCTTTTAGAAATTCCCACACAATATCAGCTACTTTTTTTGAATCTTCTAACTGTGGTTCTATCGGTAATTCAGTATTTATTTGATCTACTGTTAAATCTACTCTGCCATATTGATTTTGATCTAGTGGTCCCACCCTAAATGTAAACCCTAAATGTGCACTAACTTTTGCCATTGGTCATCTCCTTATAAATAGCCCGCCAAAAGGCGGGCATATTTTTATTACTATCTTTATAGGATAACCTATATTTTGAAAAAGTCTAGTTGTTATTTGTACCTATCTATAGTCGCAGCAGCATCAGTCCACAATCTAGTATCCCTCGCCATTGGGCTAGGTTTATTATCTAAAGCGTTAGCTGTACTTTTTAAATACATTACTAACTCTGGAAGAGACTCTTTCAGTACTTTTTTTACCTCTGTAAAAGACCTGTCCCAAGATAATGTGTTGGGGTCTATTAAAGACCGAAACCCAGATAGTAGGGGTTTAACTAATCCATCTATAAGATTAGATTTTGATTCTTTACCCAAAATATACATCCTCTTGACTTTACTTGTGTCGATATATCCCACTCTATTAGAAGCATTCCTAAACTGTCTCGCATGCTCCGTCGGTATTGCCACTTGAATGATTTCAGCTAACTCTAGTATATTTGGTAATAGCTTAAACATCTTCTCGTAGTGTTCTAGGTTCTGATCATATTTCGTAAGCGTCGCAGTCTTCCCCAAATATGCTTGTACTGGATGTTTTGATTTAATCCACATCTGTCTATCTAATGGATAGTTGACTACATCTAGACACACTAGTTTAGATATAACCTCTCCTATGTTAATAGGTTCTAAAGCATTCATTTGATACGCTATCTTATCCTCGTACGGATGTTTTTGTTCTGCTAAAAAGTCCTTCAAAGAGTTAAAGACTTTTTTAGTATTCAATATAGAAGTTTGATCTACATTTACTTGTGAATTTAGACCAATAGCTACTTCTTCTTTAGTTTCTAAGTCCATACCTTCAGTAATCTTAACTTCAACTTGTGCGTCAATAGCAGTGCCTGCATCAACATTTCGGGTAATTAGTTCGTAAGTATGTCCACCATTTACAATTCCTTCATTATCTTCATCAATAAAAAGATCATATAAATCGTTTGTTATCTTAACCACTGATGATACTGCTAAACTAATCCCATTATTTTTTAAATGAAACTTTCCTTTTCTTCCTTCTTTTCCCTGAACAGTTCTCTCTACTGTTTTATAGACGGCTGTTTTAGTTGGACTAAATCCCAAGTCATCAATTGTTCGCACATTTAATTTACCGGGCAATCCTTGTGGTAACCCAGAAAAGGGTACATATGCGATGTGAATAACTTCCGGCTCGCTGTTAGACGGTTTTATTCTTTTGATCTCCTTAACCCGGAGCGGGTATTTTTTAATAGCCATAAGTTTCCTCCTTAAACGCTAGAATTTATTTGTCCATGTGATGGTTATCACCACTGGTCTAGCATTGCTATGTTTTTATTATATACTAAGAAATTATTTTTTGTCAAGCTTATCGCTAAAATGCAACAATAACATTGCATAATGAATAATCTTTAGAATATCTTTACGAGGTGTTCCTTTTTTATCATATCTTGAAGCGTACTTAAGGATGTTGCTTCTACAGAATGCTGTAGCATCACCACAGGCATCTATGAAGTCTAATGTTTGTCTATCACCTTCACTGTAATGTTCAGCATATGTATGTTCCACATACTCAGTGATTTCTTTTATTATTTTGTCTTCGTTATATTTTCCCATTATGGTATCCTCCTACCTTAGTTATTAATTATTTCTTTTTTACTTATCTCTAAGACCAATCTATTGTCCAATCTATTTTATCTTCTTCAATACTGAGTTCAAAAGGTACTTTAGTAGCCCACGACGGATTACACACTTCAACGTCAACTTCAAGTGGAATTCCTAGAGAGTTTTCTTGTAATAAGTTTTGAATGTTAGGAGGTATTTCGTTTAATTCTGAATCATGAACTTCACAGATAATTTCATCATGAACTTGCAATAGAATATTACTCTTTTTATCTTCAAGGTAATTATCAACTTTTAACATACGTTCACTAAGTAGATCTGCACTGGTTCCTTGAACTAAGTAATTTACCCCCTTATAAGCGAAATCAGGATTTATTCTATATTTTCTCCCATATCTATTTTTTATCCAGCCTCTTATAGCCACCGTTCTCACAACCTCATCAAAGAAATCCTTGGATCCTTTCATCCCCTCAAAATATTGTTTCTTATATTTTCCTGCTTCTTTTGGGGTTGTATTAAGTTGTTGAGATAATTTATTATTACCAATTCCATATATAGTTCCAAAGGTTATTGCTTTGGCTGCCTGTCGATACTCTTTAAATCTCTCAGATGACTCATCAACACCAAAAGCTAGTTTTGCTGCTTCACTATGAAAATCCACATCACCTTTATTTAGGATTTCATCTATGGTTTTATTCCTAAAATATGACATAAAAACACGAACTTCCATTTGGCTATAATCAAACCCAACTAATGAATAGTTCTTTCGAGGAATAAACAATCTTCTAATGGATACCTGATTTATATTTGTACTATCATATGATTCATCCCCCACAAATGACCACGTTTTTAAAACGTCGTCCGATAAATCTTGATTCAGAGACATCCCTTTAGTACTAACGGTAGCAGATATTTTACTCCTTATTTCATTTTTCTCGTCTTCAGATAAAGATCTCTCCTTTAAATTAAAATGATTCCTAGGTATGTTCTGTAAATTGGGACTTCGGCTTGATAATCTCCCTGTGGAGGTGCCCCAATTACAAAAAGAGGTGTGCATCACCTCTGTGCCCATGTAAGGCTCTATATATGTAGATAAGAGCTTCTCTAGGGTTCTATATTGTCTTATAAGACCCGCTAATCTGTGGTTTATGTTCACTAAGGCAGCCTCACTCCATGAATCTTGCCCTTTCGGAGTTTTTACTGGGGACTCAATTCCAATTCCAGAGAAAACTTCCCCTATTTGGGCGGGGCTGGACACATTAAATTCCTTGCCTGATAATTTATATATTTCTTGTTCGACTTCAGATAGTCTATTAGTAATTAGTTTTTCAATTTGTTGTGCATAGTCAGTATCAATAGATATACCTTGTTTCTCCATTTTATATAAAACCTTAGTTAGCTGACGTTCTAATTCAAAAACCCGACCCTGCTTGGTTTTTATTATCTTTTTTAAATAGTCTAAGTATAGTCTAGCGGTCAGTATAACATCTTTCTTACAATATTCTCCCAAAACAGTGGGGGGAGCCATGGAAAAATCTTTGTTCCATTTATTTGAGCGTAAAACTTTTTTGGTATCTATGTCATACTGTATGGCACCCTCTCCATAATTACGTTTCCCGGTTGGGGTAAGTGCTAAATCTTTTGTATCGGAATGTTCCATTAGACGTACCATAACAATAACATCTATAAGTTCTTTACTTAAAACATCCAACCCCTCCCGATCTAAGAAATGTAAGTCAAATTTTAAATTGTAACCTACATAAGATTTAACAGATTTATTAAGTAGATCAATAAGAAGAGTTAATTTATCTGATGAAAGATTTTCTCCTTGATGGTGTCGAAATGGATAATATTGGGTAAGTCCTAAGTAATCGGTCTGACCAACCCCTATTCCACAGATTTGATTGTTTTTATATGGTTCCAGCCCATTTGTTTCTACATCAATGACTAAGATCGGTTCTACCTCTATCACCGACCTTAGTGCATCAATGTCACGCTGGAACGTTTCATTAGTGACTATTGACATAGTAAGCTATGCCCTTCTTAGAATAATTCGTCGTCTTTTGACTCATCATTAGTTAAACCCCCTTCAGGCACATTAAATGTACCATATCTCTCAAAGAAATATTCTTTGATTAAGGGTAATCCATCAATTTCAGCTATTTTTTCCTCTGGGACTTTATCTCCCTTTGGTGTTGCTGTTATTGAATATGATGTGTCATACATACCTTGTCCTGTTCTCTTTATTCTAATGACACCTTTATTCAACGCACCCCAGTCACTGTACACATCTACCAACTGATTCCATATATAGTCGCTTCGTCCAAAGCTCAACGATATAATACGAAAATCGTTTATATCTTCTCTATACATTTTCTTACCAGCCGGTCCTTCAACTTCCACCCAATCATCATTTCGTTTCTCTGTATGGATTACGTTGTGTGCATACACCCATATAGCAAACTTATGTGATGGTCTATTCTCATCTGGAATGGCACTTGTATCTACTCTGTCGTCCTTTAGAACGTTCGTAAATCTGTTGCCTATTCTTAATGTGTACAAATAAAGCTCATCTAGAAATTTATCATCTTCAGCACCAGTAGCTATAGAAGAAATGAAGACTTGATCCCCATCTCTGAACCATAACTCACGACCCGGAGCATTACCAGAAGTTGTAGGTTTCCTAGATTCATCTATTCTTTTTTGAATTCTTGCAATTCCACTCATTATTTTCTCCTATTTTAAAATAGTGTTATGTTTTGTATTACCTTGCTTAACGTTTCTTTATCTCTTATCTCTTGAACGTCTTTATATTTTTTTGGTAACTTTAAGTATGATAACAAAAATCTATCCTTCATGTCAAGTGTAGCCTTAGAAATTCCTTTTTGCCCTGCTGTATCATTATCCAAAGATAATACTACTTCTGATGGATTTAATGAACTTAGTAAACCCAACTGCTTTTTAGAAACAGAAGCTCCTAATATAGCAACACTAGAATATCCATGCTGATGCAACCACATACAGTCTAAAGCCCCCTCAACTAAAAATAGTTGCGTGGTATCTGTAATATGATCCATGCCAAATAACGTTTGGGATTTTGAAAAACCTTTAGAGAACATATATTTTGGAACGGCCTGCTGTCTTCTATAAATCCACCCTAAAATCTGTTTTTCTTTGTTTTTTACCGGAATCATAAAATCGGCAAATTTATTTATTTTACACCCCCAGCTTTTTACAAGACTGAATGTAAAACCCCTATCGTATATCCAATGACTATCCGGAACATCTATTTGATCTTCAGGCTCTACGTAAATTGATTCTTGCTCTTCTGATTGATATTCATCTAAAAAAGATAAGTCTAGATCTAATTCTTCAACTTCAAACTCTGCATTGATTACAGACCAAGGTTTACCTGAATATTTTTGTATAAATGCTTTCAAGCCTCCTTGACCACATCCAGCAAAACAAATCCAAACCCCCTTATCTATGTTGATTGCACACGATTTTCTTCTGTCATCATGAAACGGACAGTTTAAGAGTATTTCGTCTTGGTGTTCTACATCTATACCATATTTTAATAAAGCTGAATACCAATCTACCATTAGTTGCTTCTTTTAGTTTTTGTAAGAAAAATAACAACTTTGTTTTCAAACCCATTTTTATCTACTGCTCTACGCCTTCGTATGTCTCCAACAGTAATATTTGTTACAGGTTTTCCTTTTCCTTTACTTCGACCAGTTGTTACAATGATATCGTCCTCATTGTTACCACCGATCCATGAAAAAATTCCCATTTTGAACCTCCTATTAAAATTCATCATTATCCCAGTCAAAGTCTGAGATTTCTTCTATTGTCCCATTATTTACACTCCACTGCATTACAATCTGATCTATAGCTAACTCTCCATCTCGATATTTCTGAAACTGTATAAGTCTCTTATCGTCATGATTCTCGACCTTAGCTAAAGCAACCGCTACGTCTGAAGAACGAATTAAAGCATCACCAAAGGCTACTTGAGCCGCCGAAGGTGGGACATAAACGTTTCCAGCATCTCTGTTTGCTTGCGTGGATACCATAATGGGGGTGTTTGTTGATATGGCTAAATTCTTTAAGCCATAAAATATTCCATGAGATTGCTCCCATGCCGCTTTATCTGTATCTCTTGTTGTAAGTAAATATACCCCATCAATAACAACAAACTTTGGATTGTGTTTTCTTACCAAACCGGCAATTGATTCTAAAGAAATTCCAGTTTTTCCTGATACACCATCACAAATTAGTAATGATTGAGTATTTGCTTCCTTTAGAAATTTAATATACGCCTCTACATCAATCTCTTCCCCATGCCTTAAAGCCCTGTGGGAAAAATTATACCCTTTCATCTTAGCCAAAGTTACATCTAATCTCATGGCAATTTGGGTGTTTGGCATTTCAGTAGAGATTAGTAGGGTCTTAAAGCCATTATGAACTGCTGTAGCCGCTGAATGTACGCATAACCAAGTTTTACCTACAGTAGGGCGAGCAAATGCAGCAATCAATTCTCCGGGCATCCACCCAATCCCACCTTGATTAATAAAATTAAAGCTCGTGGGAATACCCATTAGACCATCTCCCATTTTTCGTCTACGGGTTCTCTCTTTCCACTCGGCTAGTCTACCCATTTCACCATCATCATAAGTTTGTATATCCTCATCATAAACTAGGGTTACATCCGAAAGACCACTCATTATATTAGCTAATGCTTGTTTGGGATCTTCTTTCACAAGCTCCCTTTGTTGCTGCACGGTAGACACTACAGCTCGTTGTAACACTTGATTTTTAAAGATATCAACAGAATATTCAAGTGATTGAGTTTTTGCAGAAGGATTTAAGGTTGGAAAATTTTCTATCAAAACCTGTTCAGTGGGGAATCCCTCATACTTGTCCAAATACTCCCCAATAAATTTAAAGGCATCCCCATGTTTTGCAAAATCGTTTGAGTGATAAGCAAAATTTTTTAACTTCTCATAATCCGTCAAACCAAATATAATAGCTGACTCTATGAATTCATAACTGGGATTGGACATTTACTTTCCTTCTCTGGTATATAACACCCTGTTTGTATTACTATATATCTGATATTCTATATCATTAAATGGAATGTTGTCAACAAACTTCTTTGCCTCCTCGTATAGAGAAAACTCTCTCTCTACCCAAAACTCTGAGTCTTTCTGGGCTAAAACTCTGTACAAAAACTCTTTATTATTGGGGGGCTTTCTTTTCTGGATTAATCTTCCTCGTTTTCTAACTCGTCTGGGCATCGGTTTCCTTTAATGTATGTAATTTTTCTCTAAGGGTCTGTCTAACTTTATAGGCAGATTCCCCCAAATCTTCGGTAATTTCTTCCATAGTAAGACCCTCAAGTTTTAGTTCTAAAAATAGTTTCTCTGGCTCTGTTAATCCTTTCGAAGACACCCACAAATTAGCGTCTACTTCATCCATATAATTACTAGGTTCAATCATGGCACTAGAAATTTCTCTAGGAACAGAATTTGAAGTACCATATGTTAGATCAATACTTTTAGCTATGGGTCGTCTTTGGGCTTTAGTTATCAAGGTTCTAATAGTATTTACTAAAGATGTATGTAAGTAGGTGTGGAAAATAGTCCCCTTGGAACTGTCAAACGCACGAGCAGCTTTTACTAAGGCTATTCGTAGCTCTTGGGCAAGATCATCTTTATCCATCCCCACCACAAAAGAATTGGAAACCATTTTCTGAATTTTTGGTTCCCATTGTATTATCAAGTCGTCATTAATTTCCATATCGTTATTTTACTCTGATTGTGTGGAATCTTGTAAGATTCGATTATGGTGACTTATAACTATTATTATATCAGATAGTTCCGTAAAAAGGGGGTACTTTTGTATGGAGATTTTGAATATAAAATAACACTAACTCCTATATGAAATGAGTTTTTTCTGATCTGTGTGATACAGAACATTGGGAGGAACAATACTTATCTTTTCGATAACGTTTTCTGTAAAAAGGTACCTTACAAAAAAGACAGTCTACCCTATTATTATAATAATTAAAGTGGCATTTACCAACATGAATCTTTCTATTACCAACTAGTATTGGCTCATTACATGCTAAACAATAGTTTACTCTTCTTTTCTTTACCCGAAGTGTGGGCATATTATTTTTCTTTAGAACCTTATAGATATATTGTCTGGTAAACCCAAAAGCTTCTCCTATCTCTTGTAGGGTATCAAATGGATTGTCTTGGCGGTGTCGAACGATTCTAGAAATCGTCAACTGACGCTTGGCTTTTTTCGTAATTCTGGACAATTGCACTTATCTCGTTTTTCCAATGTGTCGATAAATAGTCGGCATCTATTGTAGATGAAAGGGGACCAATTTCCCAACCACCTTTTATAAAATTAGATGCTGCTACAACTCTATTCCATTGAGCTTCTGTAAATGTTACTGTTATTGTAGTGTCAGCCATTAGTTATTCTCCTTCAGTTTTTCTAT